>Ga0307507_10000100_pt1 | contig 139484 bp, 100 predicted proteins | sample 7_EM_MG_FD_207223 | JGI IMG/M metagenome (GOLD analysis project Ga0307507, IMG submission 207223) | Populus trichocarpa ectomycorrhiza microbial communities from riparian zone in the Pacific Northwest, United States - 7_EM | ecosystem: Host-associated > Plants > Roots > Unclassified | place... | reverse complement strand
TATACTATTCCTTCGAATCTTCCCTAAAGCCTCTTCGCGCCTTATATAAAGAGAGTTTAGCTAGGCTTAATAAAGCCTTTATTTAGGTTATTAATAAGGTATTACTTTATAGCCTATAGTTCGGTAGTAGATTACTAGTAAAAGGGGCTATAGTTAAGGGTATTTTCCTTATCCAGTTTAATCTTAATCTTATAGTTGTATAGTTAGTAAAGTAGAAATATATTAAACGATACCTTAGAGAATATATCCTTAAATTCTTAGTATTAATAGAATAGTTTTTATTCCACTAATTCCTTATCTATAAATTTACTTTTCTCTCCGCTAAGCTAGTTACTAATTAAGGCCTTTTTATCTTTAATTATTTAATTAATTTTATATAAACTAGTTATAAAGACAGTAGTATTAGACTAGACTATATTCTAATAGAACTCTATAGCGCTAATATAGTTAGGCACGGTACTTTGTGGTTAGATATGGGCAGTATAAAATAATCTAGCGGTTATCTATTTTAAATATAGCTCTAATAGGCCCTAGTAAGCGGACAGACTATAACTGCCTATTATTATAATAGTAGTATTCTAGATAGCCGTCCTTATATATAATAGTAGTAGAATTAAAAGGCTTAGGGTACTGCTTTAAGTAGGTTAGTAAAAGACCTAACCCTAGTAAAACTATATAGGGAGCTTATAGATTTTAGGAGCTGTAAGGGCTATAAACTATTATTAACTTTATAATCTTAGTAAGATAACTAGTAGAATTGTCCTCTAGCTATAGAAGCTTTACGGATATAAAACGGTTAATAATAGCTGGGTCTAGCAGCCTATTATAGTTATATAGATACAGGAAAAGTAATAGGTATAAATAGGACAGGCCCTATTTTTGGTGCTTAATAATCTAGATAGAGCTATAGTACTGGCCAAAGATCTGCTTCCATTTTAGGTTATAAAAGAGGTAAATAAGTTTTATGTAAAAGACGTATATAACTAGATTAGGCCTATCTATAGCAGTCTGCCTAGGTAGTAGCTTATAGGTAATCTCGTCCTACCTAGGGTTAACAGTAAATGTAATAAATATACTTAGACAGCTGTATTTATGGATAATAGCTATTAAATTCTAATAGCATTGCCTAATAAAGCGAGCTCCGCTAAGGAAACTTAATAAAAAACTATACGGCGGCCTAATTGTTAGATAATCTATATTCTCTAAGGCGTGGGACACGTGCACGGGGCATGTGCATTGTAAATCTCTTTAGAGCCCCAGGGGCCCTAGGTTAACGAACATCGACATTAATCAAACGGTCAAGTCAAGATTATCAATCAATTAACCCATTGCATTAATGAACCCCTCTATCTGAATTTCGTGATAGTTATGAGCCTGGTTTGCCAACTCAAGAAGCTAGTCAGCTATTACTCAATTATTTAAAGAAATTCTACCTTATCGTCAGACTCTGACACCTTATCGTCAAGACACAGACTCTGACAGAAATCCTACCTCAATCGTCATAGGACAATTCTTCCACGAGATTCCATAAGATTCCACGAGAAATCCTACCTTAATTGTTATAGGACGACCCTAATGACAAGGACGATCCTAACAACAAAATACCATCTTAATTCCTCCTTTGCCTATTAGTTAAAATGACTCCACCAATGTTAAGTTCGTTGACTACGATCATCCTCAATAAGCTAGAAGACTGGGAATAATGGCTATGGCAACTCCGAGCCGTTGTGGATCAGCAAATTTGGGCCCACGTTGACCCAGCCATAGAAGCACCTTAAGAAGGTCTACTTAAAAAACCACCTTATCCAAAGGTTATAGATTTTAACGAGAATGCAACCTTATATGCACAGCTCTTGACGAATTAATAGAGAGCATACAAGAATAGCAGACGATACTATAACCAGGATATAAAGTATTTCCTAAGACAGGAAGATCATCTTTAATAGATCCGTACCTAGATCACGTCCACAGTATTAACTTAGAAGAAGCTACTGCTTAACCCTTCCTTAACCGTTAAAGAATGGCTATTCCGGCTAAAAGAGAACATAGAACCTACCTCGTTGTTTATTAGGAAGAAGGTATAACACTAGTATACAGAAGCCCTCAAGGGGTTCAAACACTTGTTAAAATTGAATCAGTGGTTAGATTAATAGGAACATGCAATAGCCCTAGGAGAGAAGTATAAGATCCCTTAAATATCCGATAGAATCTGGCTTTAAGATTTGGCAGATATTATTCAACCTTTCAGCAATGCCTATTGTATAAAGTATACTACCAAGTTAAATAACCCGCAGAAGTCAAGATCTTCCAAATACTGCAGAGTAGTAAAGGAGCTGCAAGAAGGACTCAGAAGACCCTTGGAGCAAGCCAATGCTACTACAAGAGGGAGTACCTTTAACACAGACTTCGCAGAGCAAGCTATTAAGGATTACTTTGATACTACTAAAGGTTTACGAAGAGGAAAGGCCTCAGTACGCAAGAGCCGCTTGAAGAGAGCCGGGACACTAGTAAATAAGGAGACGTCCTACAAGAAGCCAACACCCAAGTGCCTAGCGTGCGGAATATGAGGACACTCCATTTGGGACTGTTAGTGTTTATTTAAAGATAAGAGACCTGTAGGAGTTATGATCGGAGATGCTTGTATTAAAAAGGCACTAAGGAAGGTAGAATAGAATAAGGATCTTGCTGATCTAGTTACCAAAATTAGACGTAAACAAGAAGACGAAGCTTAACAATGATAAGACAAAAGCAAGGAAGTCCTACGTCTTAAGGACGTTGCCTTTTATACGGACTTCAACACGAATCTAGTGTTGTTCCATCTACTTCGAAAATAAGGGTACTACTAGGACAATAAAGGATGACACAATCCTATGTCAAATAGAAGAACGTTACGGACAATAGACTATCAAATACGTCCAACCAGGGAGTCTATCAGCGTTCAATATAAGCTGACTGCTACGCCGCCAACGGAAGCGCAGAGTATCGTCAAGAGACATTTGCCTAGATGCGAAAGGTGATGTATAACTACGGCATCTGCGTCTAGGTTATCCAGGACCTATAAGGTCTCATGAAGGTTCTCAGATCAGAATATCAATAAACCCTATCTCGACCTCTATGTTGACTAGACGACCTTGAGGAAGCGCCAAGGGATTACATTTGAGCCTTCGGCGCCACACCCAAGCTCAGAACGGTACCGCCAAACGCTTAGAGGGTGTAATCATTGAAAAAGCACGCAAAGGGACAGCAGACCCTTAGCTCATTAAGACCTACCTACGAGAGCTACTGTATTAGCGAGTACAACATACCGGACCCTAATGGCCATTCCCGCAAAATTCGACCTAGAAACGATATAGAAAGATATAGATAACGCGATTGTCTATTACAATCTTAATAAAGTTGTTTATCGATGACATTGTCTTCTGCTACCAAAAGACAGATAAGAAGAAAGCTTAAGAAGTAATTAAGGAGCTAAGTAAGGAATACCAGATGAGTACCCTTAGCGAGCCAAAATAGCTCCTAGAAATCTATGTGCTACGCAATTATAGCTAGAGGCTCCTATAGCTATCCCAGGAAGCCTATATCGAGAAGATAGCTAACAAGTATGAGACAGATCTTATAGGGCGTCTTCTGGACACTCCTATGGCAGAATCTGAACTCCTTTCTACCGATCACCGATCGATCCGTCCGACGCGTCCGTCCCCCGATATAGACCTACTAGTCCGTCCTATATCCCTACCAAGAGAAGCAGCTTCTATGATGCTATATCAGAGTATTCCAGTACCTATATGGCGCGAGGAGCAGAGCAATCTACTATAGAGGAGATAAGGAAGGAATGAACGGCAAAGGGAGAGATAAAGGAATACGCGATAAAGGACGAGACGACGGAAGAGACGGTAGAGGACCGATCGCATGGAGAGCAAATAAGCAGGATACGGTGACTACGTCAAGCACAGAAGCCGAGTTGTTAGCCCTATCTCAGACAGCGAAAGAAGCTATCTTCACCAGTAGGATGTTCAAAGCAACTAAACAAGCCCTTAATTATTAAATGCGACAACACCTAGACGCTCTAACTAATTACAGAAGACACGGCAAAGCTAATCACGAAGCTCCGACACGTTGATATTTATCAACACTGGCTACGTCAGGACAATGAGACGAGTACGATTTTAATAGATAGCGACAAAGGAGATGATCGCTGATGGACTTATAAAGGCCCTACCCAAGCAGAGGTTTCAAAGCTTCGTTAATATGATCGGAATAGTGGATATCAAGGAGCGGCTGGATGAGGAGAAGCAACTAGAGGACCTAAGGGAGAAGGTTAGGGCGAGAAGGAAGGATTCAGATAAGATTATGGTTTAATTAACGCATTAACGGGCACGAGAAGGTGGTTAGCTTTGACCTCAAAGAGCTTAAAGCTAAGGGGGTGTGTCAGATAATCTGTATTCTCTAAGGCGTAGGACACGTGCACGGGGCACGTGCATTGTAAATCTCTTCAGAGCCCCAGGGGCCCTAGGTCAACGAACATCAACATCAATCAACGATTAAGTCAAGATCATCAATCAATCAACCCATTTAATCAATGAACCCCTCTATCTGAATTATCTGACACTAATAAGTTAGGGTCCAGATTATTACGGGTAAGAGTATCTATAATACTATTATATAGCTCCACATAAAGGGTTATTTAGTTAGAGCGGATCCAGCTAAGCTTATTCTAATTATATAGCGCCTAGGTATCTATAATATACTACTAAAATAGCCAGCAGTAGGCAAAAGGGACTAACTTAGAGTTGTTATAGATGTGTAGGTAAAACTAAAAGTACGTCCACTATATTAAACGGTCTTATTAGCGGGCTTAATTAAAGTTACGTAGCTAGAGACCCTAGTACTAGCCAGTATTACTATAAGGGAAGAGTATTGTATAGTAGAGCGGCATATATACAGCATGCGTTAAGTTAATACGGCAGTATTATGGCTGCTTATTAGACGCATAATACTCTATAAGCATAATATTACGGAAGCTAGCATTACTATACTTATCTAGTATAATAATGGCCACCTTATTGCTTATTAGGAGGTTTATATAGCGCTAATTAACACTAGCCTTTAAAATAAGCTATATCTATAGGTTTAAGATAATCTATAATAGGGTTATTATAGGCTAAGCCTAAAGCTATTCCCTGATGGTTTAATAGAGGGCGATAAAAAAAGTTCTGTACCTTAGATAGTATAGCAGTAAGGCACCGCAGAATAGTTATATTTAGCTAGATATTAGGACGAGCCTATAGCTAGATATCTATAGCATAACTAGGGTTATAAAAGTATAGCTATGTATACTATAGAGCAACATTAGTAGGATGCTCTAGTAGGCCCTATAGATAGTAAAGCTTACCATATATCTGGAAGTAATTTGGGCCGCCCTAGGCTATACTATAGTTAGTAATAGTATAGTTTATAGACGTAAAAGCTAATACTGCATTATATGCGCAAAGCCGCTCCCTAAACTACCTAGAAGAAGTACTATAGGACTTTAAAAGGTTATATAGATATTTTAGCGAAGGCTAGAATAGAGGAAGGTTTATATTACTATACTTATAGTAGGCTTTAAACCGTGGATTATAGAGTAGTAATATACTAATATGTTTATTAATCTAATGTAGGGCTATATAGAAGTTATAGGTAATGTTTATAGGACTAAGATCTAGCTGCTCTATAATATAGCGGATGGTAGTAATTAGACCATAATCTGGCTGCTCCGTAACAGGGCAGACTATAGTAATAGGCCTAATATCTAACTAGCCTATAATAGGGCGGGTGTTATAAGACACCTCTATAATACCTTATATATGTCTACCTGTTTCTACTAACGCAGTAAGAAGAGACTAACCGTAAGATAGCAATCTGACAGCAATCTGCTGGCAATCTATAGCAATCTAATAGCAATTTGCTGTATTCTGCTATATTCTACTAAGTTTACTAAATCCTGCTAAGTTCTACCAGGACCACTACTTAAATCCTATTCTACCCCGTATATATATTAACTAAGTAACTAACCTAATAATATATACCCTTTCTCCCCGTTTTCTTACCTTCTCTCCTTACACAACGTCTTAACTTTATTACGCAGTTTATGTATATAGCTTAATAATATCTACTTCGCTATATATTATTACCGCTTGTGCTCGCTCTGTAATAGCGGGCTATAATAGGTCACGGCTAGGTTAATACGGGCGGTTGCGGCTAGATTGGTATAGGTGGTCACTAGATTAATATAGGCGGTATAAGGGGAGAAGCAGCGGTGGAGGTAGTGGCGGAAGCAGTAGTGGCTATAGTTTAGTTTATAGGTTACGGAAGGTCTACTAAAGGTTATTAATGTCACGGCACTGGCAAATTGCCGTTAGATTGCCGCAAACTGCCGTCACGTGATGGCAAGTTACGGCAAGTTGCCATTACGTGACTAGAAGATTATATATAACTTCAAGCGGTGTTTCCGTTCTTCTTATTTCCTTTCTTTAGCTTTAGATCCTTGTTTATAGAAAATCCAATTATACAGGCTTGCGCATCCCTCTTGCCGTGCTTATACCTTAATTAACTAAGTTGCTAACATTATCTAAAGCTTGTTACTACTCTTTCTTCCTAAAAAGGAACTTAAATATATCCATAAGGCTATAAATAGGACAAGGACATAGAATAGGACCCTAAGGACATTACTAGGACTATAAGGATAGGACAAACCCTAAGAACTAAAAGAACATAAACAGAACGTAAAACTTAAGAATAGGACACGCATGGACTAGAACCCCTAGGAAATAAACAAACACTAGAAATTACCTAATACCCCTGCTACTATGCTAAGAAATATAGTAGCTGGCAAAGCCGCTATAGGACCTGCAAATACCTCTAATGGTAAAACAGTCGCCGTCTTAACCCCCTAGGAAGAACTCGTAGCAGCCAATGCCGAAATTAAATAACTTTGAGAGCTGCTTAAAACCAGAGATACCTTATACCCTCTAAGGAGTCATTAGATACCTAAAGACTTGCTATAGTCCTTAAGGCCCTAGCCTAATATATAGTATTAGTATTATTGCGGTCCGCAAAGGTCGTAGACCCCCTATTGCTTATAGACAGAACTAACCCTATATTTAATAATTGGAAGCTTTAACTGTAAGACAAGCTTAAAGTTAATGCGGACTACTTCCCTACTACTTAAGCTAAAATAGCCTATGTCTTTGGCTGTACTAGCGGGGATATATAGACGCATCTATATCCACGATACGCCTAGGACTTGGCAGACCCCTTCCTTTCTAAAGAAGAGATAATTAACTACCTGTTTTCTATTTATAAGGACCCCTTTAAGATATAGAACGCCCACCTTAATTATAAAGCCCTTAATATAAAAACAACGGAAACCTCTTTAGCCTTTTAGACCCGCTTTCTGCATCTAGCCGGCCAAGCCTATATTCCTTATAAAGACCTAATACTAGATTTCTTTAACAAGCTTACCCTAGACCTATAGCGCGCTATACTGCCAGTTTTTACTACTATATAGACGCTAAAGGTACTTACGGACCACTACCTGGCTATTAATTAAGGCCTTTACTGAATTAAGGCATGTACTAAGCAGTATAAGACTAGAAGCTCTGCTAACTAGAATATAAGTACTATAAGAATGGGCCATAGCGCCCTAGTAAGATCTACAACCCCTATAGCACTAACTATACCACCTGCTATAAACCTAGTAGCTAGCCGTGCAGCTAGTCCTACCATAACTCTGGCGCATACTTAACCTATATATAGCGACCCCTGTAGACAGGCCCTTAGCAATTAAGGAGATTGCTTTTTATACGGCTAAAAGGACCACTTTACTAAGGACTGCCTAATAAAAGCAAAAACAGACGAGGTTCTGTTAATATAGGAGGATAGCATAAAGTTGGTAAAAGAGGAACCCTAGAGGAAGACTCCTCTCTAGGGTTAAAAGGGATTAACATGTTATATATTAATCTAGGTCAGCTAGTTGGGGGAAGAAGCTGCACTATCCCTTATACTTTATTCCGTAATAGATATTAAGTTTTAACCTCTGCTTTAGCTAACTCTGGAGTAAATACCTTTACCTTAATAGACACCTAGTGCGCTATAAAGCTGGCTAAATTCCTAAATATACCCCTTAAAGAACTACCTAAACCAATTCCTATTTGCGGGTATAATGGACGGATAGGGCCACCTATTATAACCATCTTACGAATTTACCTTTGTATTAACGGATAAAGGTAGTATAATATCCCCTTCCTTATTACGGACCTAGGAAGCTATAATATAATCTTAAAAAGAAAATGGCTAGCCTATTTAGGCTTATAGCTTAATATATGGAGTAGATAACTTATCTGGCCTAAAACCCTACCTCTAACCCCTTCCTTTATAAAAGAAATTAGTATTACAATAAAAAACCTTATACGGCCCTAGATTAATACTATTTACTAGGCTAATGCTATGTGCAGGGACAAGGCCTTTAAGGAAGATATATAGCTTAATCCGCAACGGGTCTATATACTACGCCGCCCCTAGACTACCTATATCACGCTAACCGCACTAGAGACTAAGGAAGTTAATAGTAGCCCAGCTAAAACCCCTACGGAGAACTTAGGCTCTACACATCTATAAAAAAAGGCTAGAACTATAGGATAATATACTAAACTAATAGACCGGAAGGACAACTTATAAAAAATGGAACGTAAGCTAAGGAAGACTGTAAACCCTATACCGTAAAATACGGCCCAATAAAAGCCTGTAAAGAATCCTATGTACCTCCCACTAATTAACATCTACTATATCGGCGCCATAGAATTCTACCAGAACTTGGTTTAACTTAATACCATTGCCTTTACAACCAGCTTATATAAAATTGATTAAATAATTAAGGAAAAGGAAAGAGAGCTTATGGATAAGGAGCTAGTAGAATAGAAACTACCCCACTAACACTGGAAATTCAAGGACGTATTCTCCAAGGTAGTATCTAATATGCTCCCGCCTTACCGACCATATAACTATAAGATTAAGATTAAGCCAGACAAGGAAAACACACTTAGCTATAGCCCCCTTTATTAGCAGTCTACTGCTAAGTTATAGGCTATAAAGCAGTACCTTATTAATAACCTAAATAAGGGCTTTATTAAGCCTAGTTAAGCCCCTTTTAACTTGCCTATTCTCTTTGCTAAAAAACCAAATAAAGGACTTTGTTTCTGCATAGACTACTATAAACTTAATAATATAACCCGCAAGGACTGCTACCTACTGCCCTTACTTAATAAGACTTTAACCTAGATAAGTAGAGCTAAGATCTTTACTAAGCTTGATATCTGTTAGGCCTTTTACCAGATTAGAATAGACCCTAAGTTAGAAGATCTTACTATATTTTAGACCTATTACAGAATATATAAATGTAAGGTACTTCCCTTTAGACTAACTAACGGACTGGCTACGTACTAGCGATACATAAATAATATACTCTTTAACTACCTTAATAACTTCTATACGGCCTACCTGGATAACATTATAATCTACTTTAAGAATAAGTTAGAATACAAGGAGCATGTCCATAAAGTCTTATAACGGCTCCGTAAGGCCAGCCTCCAGGCCAATATTAGGAAATTAGAATTTAGTATTAAGCATATAAAGTACCTAGGGTTTATTATTAGTATGGACAGAATTAAGGTGGACCTAGAAAAGATAGCTGTAATTAACTAATAGGTACCCCTAAGGACCGTAAAGGGGGTGCAGTTATTCCTAGGGTTTTGTAACTTCTACTAACGCTTTATTAAGAACTATAGTAGGATTACCCAGCCCCTAAGCCTACTTACCTATAAGGACTGGCCCTTTTACTTTAACACTATATATAGGCAAGCCTTTAACAAGCTTAAGAAACGACTAGTCTCTGCTCCTTTACTCGCCCACTTTAATCCAAAACAGCCCTTAATGCTAGAGACTAATACCTTAGATAGTATTATAGCCGGCGTTTACTCCTAAAAGCAGACGGACGGAGAATAGCACTCTATTGCTTACTATTTAAAGACTATAGTAGATGCTAAGCTAAACTACCACATCTATAACAAAGAAATGCTGGCTATTATCTCTAGCTTTTAGCACTGGCGTGCATAGCTAGAAGGGACCCCCAAGCCTATTTAGGTAGTCTCCAATTACAAGGCCTTAGAATATTTTATAACTATAAAGGCCCTTATGGCCCAGTAGGCACATTAGGCAGATATCCTATCCCAGTTTAACTTTCTAATTATATACCGGCTAGGCGCTATAAATTATGCGGACGCCCTTATAAGGCGTAGACAGGACCTAGATAACCAGACAGCCGCGAAGATCTTATTACGGACTTAGACACTACTACGACTAGAGCACCTTAACCCCTAGATACGGGCAGAACTAAATACAGACTCTTTAGATACTGAGATATATCCTATTAACTCCACGGAACTTAACCTTATTAATAAACTACTATAGGTAAACTGTACAGCCTCTTCTCTATAGGAGTACCGTGAAAAGGTAAAGAACATTACTAGCCCATAGTCCCTTAAAAATGGATTACTTAAGCATTAGGAACGGCTAGTAGTAGTAAAGGAACAGAACTTACGGACCTGGCTTATTGCCAAAGTATATACCTAGGTCTCTACGGCCCACCCTAGAAAAAATAAGACCTATAGGATTATTGTCGACCGCTACTACTAGCCCAGAATAGTTATAGATATTAACCGCTATATACGGAACTACAATAACTGCTATAGGTCTATAATTCCACAAGATAAAACCCTAGGATTATTAAAACCACTTCTAATACTAGAGCGCCCCTAGCAGTATATCTTTATGGATTTCTATAAGCTACCTATAGACCGTAACGGATATAATATGGCTATAGTTATAGTCGACCGCTTTAGTAAGCGCCCATTCTTAATCCCTTATTATAAGAATATCAATATAAAAAAGGCGGCCTAACTATACGTCTACTATGTCTACCAAATTTATGGACCACCAGATACTATTATGTCCGACCACAGCCTATAGTTTATATCCGCTTTCTAAAACGAATTCACCTAGATCCTAGGTATTAGGCTAAAGCTTTCTATAGTATACTACCCCCAAATAGACGGCTAGATAGAAATTATAAACTAATATTTAGACCAGAGACTCTAACCCTTTATTAACTACTTTTAGGATAATTAGGCCGAACTGCTACCGCTAATAGACTACGCCCAGGCTACCCTATCCTATAACTCTATAGGATTTGTATCTATCTAGCTAGAAATAGGGTACTTACCCTATATAAGCTTTGACTAGGAAAGACTAAAAGGACCCCAGACTATATGTAAGAAACTATCCTATAAGGAAGCCTAGCAGTACACTAAACGCTTAGAAGAAGCCTAGAAAGTAGCCCGTATAAACCTAGAAAAGGCCTAAAAATTAATAGAATAGCAGGTAAATAAGTATAGGCATAAGCCTGACTTTACTGTAGGCAATAAGGTCTAGGTTATAATAAAGAACTAGAGGATAGAGCGGCCTAGCCGTAAGCTAGACTATTAGATAGCAGGACTATATAAGGTTCTTAAAAAAAGAGGCAACTTATATAAAGTAAAGCTCCCGGATTTAATTAAGGTCCGCCCTAAATTCTTGCTAGATAAGCTATGGAAAGCTATAAACGACCTATTACCTAGATAAAAGAATAAACCGCCCCTGCTAATTTAAGTTAATAGCGACAATAAATAGGAAATTAAAGAAATACTAGCCTGTAAATTTATAAGGGGAATACTAAAGTACCGCATAAGTTAGAAAGGATATAATCTAGACCCTACTTAGTACCCTGCATGGAATTTTATAGACAGTCCCTATAAGTTATAAGAGTTTTATAGCCGTTACCCTAACGAACCTAGACCGCCAAAGTACTTAGATAAATAGATGGAATGCTAGCATAGTAAGGATAATAGGTTGCCTATAGAACATAAGGATAAGAATACCCTATAGGGGTAATATAGATATATAAAGCCTAAGGGCAGGCTTTTTCGGAGGGGGGGGGTAATATTACAGCACTGGAAAATTGCCGTCAGATTACCGCAAACTGCTGTCACGTAATGGCAAGTTGCGGCAAGTTGCCATTACGTGACTAGAAGATTATATATAACTTTAAGCAGTATTTCCGTTCTTCTTATTTCCTTTCTTTAGCTTTAGATCCTCGTTTATAGACAATCCAATCGTATAGGCTTGCGCGTCCCTCTTGCCGTGCTCGTGCCTCGATTGACTGAGTCGCTAACAATTAAGACCATCTATTTCTTTTCTCTATGAGGGCGCGAAGAAGCTTTAGGGAAGATTTAAAGGAATGATACAAATTCTATCTAAATCTAAGGGTATATAGCTCTTGCAGAGAACAAGACGTTGCGTAAAGAAGAGAAAGGAATAATAAGAGAATCATATAATTAAACAGTTAGGGTCTTGGTGGTCGGTGCGTGCGTATATACGCACGTGGTCTTTGACGGTCTTTAACGGACTTTAGTGTTACGGTGCTGGTGGAAAATAGTAGATTGTAGCGGACAATCGCAGACAGTTGCAGACAGTCGCAGATAGTTGCAAACAGTCGTAAACAGTTGTAAACAGTTATAAACAGTTGCAAATAGTTTCAGATAGTTATCTGTTGAGTGTTTTACCGAGACATTCCTACTGTAACTAGGCTAGTCCTGTTATATTCTCCTATGTATACAAAGTTAGAAAGGTATTAAGTTAAAAAAGAGTAAATAAAGTATTAACCCTATAAGATCTATAGGTCTTATATAGAGCTCTATAATGGTTTGTTATAAAGTTAGTAGAAGAGCGATACTACTTATAGACTATACAAAATATATAATTGGAAGGCATTTATGCGGTAGGTAGGGAGTAGTATTTAAGCAGTAAGGGGTAGGATTTAAGGTTATAAGGTAGAGGTTAAGGTTAAGGTTGCGGATTTAATGGGGTAGTATGTGCTTTAATTAGGTAACCAGTATAAAATTTTAACCAATCTATAAGGTAAGGATGTAGATAGGGAGTCCAATAATAGAATAATAGGGTATATTATATAGATAGATAAATCCTTAAGGGAAAAGGAGGAGTCTATGTGCGAGGTAAGGAAGGGTTTTCCCTAGTTATATACGGCACACGTGCCTTATAGGTGAGTCACCTTTAGGTCGCCCTAGGGTCGCCTATACCTTACGGCTATATAACTATCTACTTAGGTTTTACCTAACAATGCCCCCCTTTTTAAAAAGGATTGTCCCTAATCCTTTATATACTTAAGCCTTAATAAACCCTATTAAAACCTTAATAAGGAAAAAAAATTAGAGGGGAAAGAGCGTCTTAATTTTGCGTATAGAGAGACAGGTGGTATATATACATGGCGCAAGAATGTTAAGGAACTTTAACCGCTAGTTAAAGTTGTCTAATTATTATTATTCATTGCTTAACGTCCAATTCGGATCCCTATTGGGCCCACGCGGACTACTCCTTATATACATATGGGGAGAAAACTCTTTTAAGAAAACCCCGTAATCCGTCTCCCCGCCTTTTGGGAATCGCCTATAAGGCGCCTACGAGTCACCTATAGTGCTCTACTACCTTACTTTTTAACCTCCTTGGGAACCACTGCTGCCGTAATAAGCCTACGGACGCGCTAGTATTGTAAACTTTGCTCTACTACTGTAGAGTCATTAGGGGGCGCCTATTGCTCGCCCCTTTGCCTTCTATTACTATTTCCTTTGCAACCTAAAACTGGTCTAGCATATTTTAGCTAATAAGCTACCGGGTAACCACCTTAAGACCTTTTTATATTAAGAGTAGTGTGTTATAGTTCTCTATGCTAGCTACTAAGAGCATAACTTCTCGGTTAGTGCGTAGGGGGTATAATAGTATTATATATTTTAGTGTCTATCTTAGCCAGCTATATTCGCATCTTAGGCTGCCTACTGGGATACCTACCTAGTAGAGCTAATCTTTTAGTCCTATTATCCCTATTCTTAAGAGTGTTGTTATTATATTTTCTACCTTTATTAAGCCTTCTTAGAGCTCTTAAGTGTTTACCCCCTATAGCGTTAACCATGCCACGGCTTAGGTTTCTCTTGCCTAAGTTAGCCTCTGTACCTTTAACTCCTATATGCCTCTCCAGTATTAGTCTAACCAGTATTATATTACGGAAGATGGTTTCCTAGCATTCTTTTATGCTCTACTTTAGCTTCTTTCTCTTTCTTGCTGTTGTCTTTGCTAGCCTCTTACGCGTCTCCCTTCCTCCTCTATATGGGCCTAGGCCCTAATATAGCACTATTCTTCTTCTGCTTTCTTTACCTATTTCTCTAATATCTCTTCCCTACTTTAGGGTTGTTAGTTTGTTCCCCTATAAGGCGCCCTAGGGTCCCTCTATAGTTTATTTAGGCGTGTCTTAATATACTTTATAACATTAGAGTTACGTTTACTTTACGCCCTTTATATTACAGCGGCTTTAATATATAGTTATAGGGGGGGAATATTAGCTTCCTTCTTAAGCAGTGCTATGGCCGTTCGCTTATACCCGCCTATTATGCTCTGGAGGTAGGCTGTTTGGACCTTTTAGAGTGGTTTAAGGAGTAATTTAGGGGGGCCCTTCTTGGTTTCTCTAATGGCCCAAATACTGGATCTATATGTTATAGTTAGCCGGATAACTACTGTGTATAGTAGGCGTAACCTCTGGAAGCATAGACCCTATGTGGAATTAACGATCCTAGATAATGCAATATACTATGCTTAGCCCTTACGGGCCGCTTACACCGTATATACGCTCTACTGGAGCTTACTGTCTACCCATACTCCTAATACCCTTAGGCCCTGAACTAGTTGACCCCTAAAGCCTTAGATATAGATTGTATGCTAGAGATCTGCAGATTGGTTGCGTTTTCTTATAAAATGGATTAGCTGGTATTTCTCTGGTGAGAATTAGACTCTATGTCGTCTTGCCCATTCTATATAGGTGTTATAGGCTTTCTTTAGTGTTCTGCAGTTCTCTGCGGCTGTTGGCCCGTATATGATTAGGTTTATGTCGTCGACGAAGCCTATCCCCTGGGTCGCCCCTTCCTCAAAGGTGTCGAGTAAGTTGCTTACAAAGAAAAGGAAGAGTATAGGCGAAAGAGGTGATCCTTGTAGTATAAGTTGTCTAATTAGTTAGATTTGTCTTACTAAGACTCCCTATATTTAACTAAGCCAGTAGTAATTTTCTATCCCTAGGATAGAAAATCCTAATTAGTCTATTTAGGGCTTACCTAAATTTAGTAGACTATTAAAAATATTTCAAAAGATCGCTTATATAGGTAGGTTGCTAGTACCTTATGGGTAGGTTATAGGTTATTTATATATAGCTAGACTTATAGGTAGTAAGGCAGTATACCTATTAAATCTACCGCTAACCCTATACTTTAGCCTTATGCTATACTAATATAGCGCCATATATACTTTATGGGTAGGTTATAGGTTACTTATATATAGCTAGATTTATAGATAGTAAGGCTATATGCCCGTTAAATCCGTTACTAACCTATACTTTAGCCTTATACGTTATCTATATAGTATATATATAGAATAGTATATAAGTTGTTAGTATAGGTTACTGCTAGCAGGTTACCAGTAGGTCTTAGACCCTAGTTAAGTAGACCTATTCTCTAATATAACAATCTGCTAAGCTGGTATAGAGTAATAGACTAGGTTTAGGAAGCGTGCTTTCTAAATTAAGCTTTATTAGTATACGCTATAGCTTTACCTGTAAGTTGCCTATAAGTCGCTAGTATAGCCAGGTTGCGTTAAAGTGTGGCTTATATAGGATATTAATAAATCGCGCTTTACCCTGTATATATGCCGCAGTTCTTATTACAAGTGTTACTTATTCTTTAATCTCTTAGGACGTCCTCTGCTCCGCTTTAATGCAAGTTATATTTTAGCAGTAGCACTTACTTTTTGCCTGCGCTTTAGCTGCGAGGCTAGGGTATTCTACTTATGGTACTTATCTAGTAGTTGTTAACAATTCTTAAGCTCTGTCTTGTATTTTTATTTATTATACTTATTTGGCCATCCTAGCTATTTAATAAGGTACTGCAGTTGTCTAGCATAATCTTAGTAGGCAATAATTACTTCTACTTCCTAGCTGCCTTTCTTAAGCTCTTTTACTACTAGGGGTTAAAACCTAGGGCGTAACCTATAAGGCTCTAGTAGGGAGACATAAAAGACTAGGTGGAGCTGTGCTATAGCACGTAGGAGCTTTAGCTTATATACTTACTGCCCTACGCGCTCTAGGATCTAAAATAGTCCTATAAACTTACTGTTAAGTTTTTATAGGGGCGTTTCGTGTAGATATTCTTGGAAGAGAGTAGGACTTGTTTACTAATGGCGAAATACTTAGCTAGATAGTGATGATTATAGTATTTTACCTAAAGCTATTAGGCGTGCATTATTAACGCCGCCGCTGCCTTATATATAAGGTATAGGCGTTATAGATATGTCTCTATAAGTTTAACATTTGTTAACTTAGACCCCTCCCTACCTTATTAGGCGTCTTAGACGCTCTCTAGGACTTTATTTAAGATGTTTAGCAGCTAGCCATAGGCAAGCTTAATAGGGGAATACTTTATTATAGTATAGACCTTAGAGTTATAGGCAAAGGCTGCTTTATTAAGTAGGGAGGTCTAATTAGACTGTTTCTAGTTTGTAAATATATATAGGTATACCTTAAGCTCCTAGTTTTGGCGTTTTGTCTAACTATCTATCTATGGGTAGAATGTGGTGCTAAGCTTATACTAAACGCGGAGATGGTAGTATATAGTACTCTAGTACTTGCTTATAAATATACTATCCCTATTAGAGACAATATTATCTAGGGGCCCTATTTATATAAAGACTTTAAATAAGAGTTCTACGAGTTGCGTAGTATTAATTGTCTTATATACTAGATAGTAATATACTAGCTTTATAAAACGGTCTATAAGGATAAGGATAGAGTTATACTCTATACTATTAGGAGTCTTAGACTTAGGGAGATCTATAATAAAGTTAAGTAAATAATATTGCTAGGCTTGGGTGGGGACCTAAAGAGGCTGTAGCTTACTATAGGGTTTATAGCGGCGCGATTTGTAGCATTAGTAGGCATTATAGTTATCTAGGTATTTGCGGAGATCTTTAGTAAGACTGTTTTAAGCGTACTTCCACATAATTACCTTATAGGTATGGTTAAATCTATAGTGGCCACCTATAGGATTGTTATAATTCCGCTTAAGGATTTCCTATTATAGTAGTATGCAATTTAGCACCTAGACCTTGTTATTTTACCTTAGGAGTTCTTAATTATTAAGGGTGTAGTCCTTATTACTAGTAGGAACTTGTCCCTGGGTTAACTGATTATATATAAAGTATATAAAGGCGTCCCTTTTCTGTACTCTATAAATAAAATTAACTAGTGACTTAGGGGGGTGTTTTGTAAACGCTGTTTTGGCTAAGGTAGCTACTACTACCTCTTGCTATGGCACAAGACTCTATATAAAATTGGTGCTAGCGAAGTAATATATAATATATAGGTGACTCGCCGGGTTATTATAGGGGACTATTACCTAGGCTAAGGGATCTTCCCTAGGGTTAAACGCCATTAGGCCGGTTAGGGAGGTCTTAGAGAAAATAGCAGGACACCTTAGTTTGATAGCGCTATATTTGCAAGGGTTACTTATATACTGCATATATACTACTTACTAGTTTAGTATAGTAGCACTAGGGCCGCCTATAAGGCCTATAACCCGCAACTTTTGCTGCAATATAGGCAGTATAGCATTAAGGACTGTCCTCTTGCTGCTATCTTTAAAGCCTTTAGTATAATTTAGGTGCCAGAATAGTGTATTAGCGGGATTTGCTTTGCCTAGCTTATATTTAATCTTAAAATTAAACTTAGCTAGTTCCTTAGCGTACTAGGCCTAGTAAGTAGATAAGCTCTTTATAGTTATAAAGTACCTAAGATTATTATAATTGCAGAGTACGCACGTTATATATACGGCGTACTTAAGGTAGTGGCGCCACGTCTTAAAGTATTGCACTATAGTAAGTAATTCCTTATTATGCGTATTATACTGCACTTCTGGGCTAGTAAGCTTCTAACTATAATAAGTAATTAGGTGCTAGTGGAGTTAATCTCCCTACCTAAAAGGCTGTAGAAGTATACCACTATAGGTATAATTAGAAGCGTTAGTAATTACTATTAGGGGTAGATTAGGGTTAAAGTGGTAAAGTAGAGGAGCCTGTGTAAACGCAGCGCGTAGCTTATAAAATGCCTACTAAGCGTTATTAGGCTAGGACTAAGGTTAATACTATTTAGTAGGCCCTTTCTTATGCTTATGCTTCTTCTTCTCCCTATTTAATATTAGGTTGCGATATACCTGTGCAAAATATATATGTAGGGGGTATATAGTATTTGAGTAGTTCTAGATAAATCGCCTATAGAAGTTAGCGAAGCCAAGAAAGGCCTAGATGTCCCTATAAGACTTGGGCTTAGGCTATTCCTTAATAGCTTTTACGTGGGCAGGATCCATTATAATACCTTAGGTGTAATAATAAAGCCTAAAAACTCAACGTTCTTAGTATAAAAGATATATTTTAATAGTTTGGCGTAGAGGCCCTAAGTGCGGAGCTGTTATAGTACCTGCTTAATATACTTAAGATACTTGTCCTTGTTATTTAAGTAGATAAGAATGTTATTTAGGTAAATTACGCAGATAGTATCTACTAGGGTCCCTAGAGCTTTTTAAATATAGCTCTGGAAAGTTATAGGAGTGTTAGTAAAACTAAAGTGCATTATTAGGTACTTAAAGTAACTATAGCGTGTTTTAAATGCGGTCTTCTATTTATCTCCCTTTTTAATATAAATCCTATAGTACGCATTATAAAGATCCAGCTTTATAAATATCTTTGTATAGCTAAGCCTATTAAAGAGTTCGCTAACCAGTAGTAGGGGGTACTAGTTTTTAATCATGATCTTATTTAGGCGTCTATAGTTAATTTATAGCCGCATTATACCTTCTGCTTTTAGTATAAAGAGGATAGGCACTTTATTAGGCGACTTACTAGGCCTAATCCAGCCCTTCTTAAGAGCACTCTCTAGGTACTCCTGTAAGATCTACAACTCTTTCTATAAGAGGTTATAGATGTGTATCTACGGTGGCGTCTTGCCTTCTTCTAAGTCAATTATATAGTCGTACTTAGAGTTCTAAGGTAGTATACTTACTAGCTTATTAGAGAAGATGTTAACTTCCTCTTTATATATATCTAGTAGGCTAGGGTCTATAGAGGTTAAGGCGACTATTATATAGTAGTATGCTTCTAGGAGCTAGTAAAGAGAAGGGTATAGCCGATATATATTTCGCAGGTATACTTGCACTAAAAGTGTATACAGCTTTACTGTAGTATACTTAATAATTTTAGGGTTTTAATTACCTCCTCCTTAAGTTAAGGTGATCTGCGCCAGCACTAGAGGGTCTCTATAAGTACTTACTACTAGTAATAATAGGTCCTCTATTATATTTATAATTAGTATCTCTATGTCTAGAGGGTCTATATAGGTACTTACTACCAGTAATAACAGGTTCTCTATTGTGTTTATAACTGGCATAAAGAAGAAGTCTTCTAGCTATCCCTTTGTGTGGCAAGTTTTCTTGGACTTTTCGTATATGCACGCCTCATAAGCCAATCTAGAGGCTCTATACTGTATAGAGCTTGGTGTTGAAGCCTCTGGTTAATGCGATTGCTCGGCGGCAAGGGTGCTGGCGCCTCACTAACGCTTGGATATTGCGGTGAACAGCAGCAACGTGGCCAGGAAGCCTATAATCTGGTATAGTTTGATTAAAAAGCTTCAGTTTTGTCGCCGTCTATTTAATTATTGAATTGTTAATAAAATATTATCCTTATGCTGCCTAAAAAATATTATACGTCTTCGGCTCCGAAGCCTCTAAGGCCTCTAAAGCCTCCAAAAGCACCTCAAGCCTGGGAGTCCTATTCACAATCCTTTTAAGCGACGCAGTATACACACGATAGCTTATCGGTAGTAGTTATACAGCCTCCAGAGGCTTTAGTGGCTTCAGAAGCTACGCAGTAGGCAGTTATACTAACTGAGGATATTAAGGAGGCTAGGCCAAGCAGCCAGATGGAGGATATTAAGGACGAATTAGGAGCTGTTTTTAAGGCCCGCGGCAAGGCTGCTGAGGATAAGGCAGATAAGGTAGATAAGACTAAACTACTAGAGCTATCAGCTAAAGTAATTATAAAAATGGGCCTTCCTCCTATTTCTACTTTATAGGAGCCTATAGCCGCTGTTCCTAAACTGGATTTTGAAGTTATTAACCTTCCAGATAAGTTAATATTCGCCGCTTGGCGTGCTGGTAAGCCTATTGGCGGCTTTAACGTAGGCGTTAAATCTGATAATCTTTCTAATCAAAATGAGGGTAGTAAGCGCTCTACTTATTATACACTGGCAAATTAGATTGGTATAGCGTCTAGTAGGTATAGATCTGGATAGGACCTGCCAATTTAAGTATTTCTACTATTCTTTAGTATCAGTATATTTAAGAAGCTCGCGGTTAACACAAACCTATATGCAGCGTCTCAAAAAGCTGGCGAATATCACCAATCAGGACGATATACTAGTAAACGATTACGGACGTGGAAGGAGACCTCTGCTGGCAAATTAATAATTTAGGTAGGACTTATTATCTATATAGGCGTCTTCAAAGTTACCTAAGTGCGGGAGCTTTGGGCTATAGATCCTAAATATCCTAAACACTTAATTAGCTTATTTATAGGCCAAAAAAGATAGGAGCAACTTAAGCGCTTCTTCTATATCTCACCACCTCTACCAGAGGGTGTTAAACGTCAGGTTTTTAAAAAGGTTAAGCCGTTAATAACTCCCTTAGGCGAGGCGTTTAGGAAGTACGTTATACCTAGATCTATAGTTAGCTTTAATAAGATAATAGTGAGGTTTACTAGACGATCTGCGGCTATAATTAAATTACCTAGTAAGCCAGTACCTAAGGGCTTTAAGATATTAAGCCTTTGTTAATATGGGTATTGCTATAGCTTTATATTTACCTTACCTAGCTGCTTCTTTGGACTTCCTTCTTAAATAAACCATTAAGATATTGTCCTCTTAAAGACCTCTAAGTGCGTCCTCTATCTTACTCAACAGCTTCCTTTTCAGACTCGCCGATTTTGCCTATTTTTAGATAACTACTTTACAAATATTCCATTGCTCCAGGTGCTTCGACGACTTAGAATTGCTACAGCTGGCACAGCTTAATCAAACTCAAAGGACTATCCGGAGGTGCATAAAAGAGCTAATAAAAGGAAGGAAAGGCTACCGTTTAATTTTATTACAGGAGTAGTTATTAGCGTAGTTGATTCGGTGCTTTTAATTATATAGTAGGACAAGAATTTGGTACGGTTTTTAACAACAGCTCACTTATGCGGTAATAAGGACGTTAATAAAGTCAATCGGCGTCAGCTGTAGGCATATAATTCCTTTCTTAAGAAGCTGGTAGCTAATGTTTGGGGCAACGATCTAATTAAGAAGTTAACGCTTCCTAGGCTCTCTATTAACTACAATAACTAAATAGGCGGCGTTAATATTTATAATCAACTTCAAAGCTACTATACCACCTAGATCACTACTATGTGTACCTAGCTGCCCTTATTCTTCTAGGAGCTTAATACGGCTATAATCAACGCCTATATTATTAGTAAAAAGATCTTCTAGACGTTAAGGAAGCCCCTCCAAACCCACCGCCGTTTCTATATACAATTAGCATGGAACCTCGTTATTATGGGCAGTCAGCGGATGGGCCTAAGTAAGTATGATACTAAGCATCTTCTTCGTTAAAGCTTACTAAAATATGGGCAATATCAACCTGGTATTGGGCCTAGTTATAAAAATATTAGAACGAATTAAAGAACCACCTACGTCACCGCTAAAACCCCACTACTTATAATTCAACTATATAAGACGCGAACTTACCACTCTACTAAAAGCTTTACAAGGAAACAAGGCTATAAGGGCCCACCAAGGTGCTGGATATATAGATAGAAGGAGGTAAAGAAGCTTATAACAAAGATTAGGCAAATAGTATATAAATGTGAGACCTGTAGGCTTCCTCTATACCTTTGGTGCTTTAACAACTTTTATTTAGTAGGCGATGACTAGGTAACTATTTTAAGTCCTCTACTTCCTTATCTATCTAATATTAAGACTCTAAAGCTAATTAAGCCTTTACTGCAGTGTCCTTTTTAACCTCCTTTAAGCCCTCCTCTACTGCCTTTAATTGATCCTCTATATCGAATAACCGCTAATTAAACCGTTTAACTACTTATAGCACTTGATATACCTCATTTGACGTATACAGCACGTCTTCCCTTATAACCTTAAGCTGGTCCTTCACCGGCTTATCCTCATTAACGTTAAGAACGCGTATAAAGTGGATAGGTGGCAGTTCAGGGGAGGACTCTAATAGAGGATTTTCCTATATAATCAGTAGCTGGTTAATAGAGGAAGGGCAAAAACCTACAGTCATGACGTTACACATCACGGCTTTTTGCCCAACTTCCTCAATAAAAAATATATAGGTGTTTTTTGTGGTGGCCTTCTGTAGCATTTCATCGGCATCGCAATATTGACGCGTTTTGGTGAGGCTTGCTAATAAAATCACGCTAGCTAGGGTGCCTGCAGGATGCTAACCCAAGCAAGAGCGCCCAAAGCGCCCAATACGAAAAGTCTCTTTTGCCACACAAAGGGATAGCAAATAGACTATTTTGCCAGCCTTAATGTCTACTAGGAACGTATTAAGGGTAACTATTTAGAGGCGTCTAGGGTCTAAAGTACCCTAGATAAATTATCTAGAATAAAAGCTAATTAATAGATCTGCTTCCGCGAGCTAATCCTATCTAAAAACTATATTATAACTATTAAATGAGCCACCCTAAAAGGTCTGGGGGCCAATAGTGCGAGGGGTACCCTAGGAGTCGCTAGTGGTAACTATTAGATTATAAGCGTCCTAGATTGTTATCTAGTTGCTATTAAGGAAACGTGTAATAGGTTTATATAAATATAGCTTATAGCTTATAGGTAGGTTAAACCTATGGATAATATCTTAGCTGATAAGGTTAATTTGGCACCTATTATTGTATAAGCAATATAGGCGGACTTTACCCTAGGGCGTATCCATTGCAATATATACCATAATGCGTTTCTTCTCTCCCTCTATGTTAGGCCCTAGTTGTAGTTAAGAGAAATGCGCTACTAGGGCTTTGGGTTTTCTAAAAGCTGGCCTAACTTATCTTTATTAGCTTGCTTCTAGTGTTCTTTACAGTGGTTACCTATAGGCCTCTTTTAACTCGTGTGTGTATTACTGGCGTCTAAGGGGTCCTCTAAGCCATCTGGCTTTTAAGTAGTCTCCTTAGGAGTTTGCTTAAAGCGTTGCCCTTTTTAGGTTCTGTTTCCTAAACCTAACTCTATAAAGCTTATACTATAACCGCGCTTTAAGTGCAAGGATTTGCCGCTGCTAGCTATATAATCTTCCGTAAGCTTTGTAGTGTTAAGCAGTTACTCTATATAGCGGATTTTGGCAAAGAGGTCCTCTGCGGTTCTTACCTGTTTAATAAAGTTTTGGCGGAAGAGCTCTGCCTATAGGTAGGCTAGAAGGCAGGAGAACTAAAAGTCTACCTATTGCTTGGGGTTAACAAAAGGGGTATTGTGAGGGGACTTTGTAGACAGGGGGCTATAAGGACACGATTGTGGAATAGGATAGATTAGTGAGAGAGACGAATCCTTGAGGAGGTAAGGCCTCTGGGATCGTGGAGACTATATACTATGGGCACGTGCCTCCAGTACGTGACCGGCGACCATCTAAGGGGCGTCCGGAGGTTGTCCTAAAGGCAACCTAAGGTGTCCGCAATAATATCCCTTACATTGCCCCCCCCCTTCTTGCGGTCGGCCCCTAATCGCCATTACCTTACAGTAGGGAGATTATGAGGGCTCGTCCTAGAAGGGGTTTAGAGAGATATTAGTAAGCCGCTGTATATTATCTATCTATCTAACCCCTGCTTTGAACTCCTAAAAACCTTAATAAGGAAAAAACATAACTAGAGAAAAGATGTGAGGATTGCTAGGAGACCCCTTAGAAGCCTACTAGAAATGTGCCGGTGACTACCTAGGCTGACCTAAGGATTTTTATGTAACTCTACTTCCAAGCCTTTATGCCGGTCTGCAATTAATTGTAAGTGTTATAGGCAATTTGGTGTTCCTAATATGGTTCCGTAGGACCTTTTGGTATAGGATTTAATATATAGAGCCTTGGCTTGCCGTTGTCTTTAACCTTTAAGATATTAATCTATAATCCTTTCTTGTTGGTTCTGTGCTATATATTTGGCATAGCTCTACTACCTAGTAAATAGAAGGGACACTTTGTAATAGCGCCTCTAGCTATTATACGATTTGTTAAGAACGTTTATAACATTATTCTTTAATACCATAGTATCGTTTAGGTATAATTTTACCTATATGCGTCTGTAATTGACGTCTTAATTGCCTTCCCCAGCCGCGTAATCAGTTTTTGTAAGGAAGTGATGACTAAATAGCTTATACGCGTGTTTCCTTCCTTCTGAATTGCGCTATTATAACAGAGTTATATCGGCAAGGTTGCGGCTATTTACTGGAAGGGTATTAGGAGGTGAAGTATAGAAACACCTTACTTATTAAGCTGCTCCTTTTCTTTAACACCTCACTTCCTATTATCGCCCTTTGTTTAAATTTGGACGTATCTTTAATATATTATTAAGATTTTCTTTTTTTCCATTATTAATTTAATATGCCTCTTTGTTCTTCTGCTAACTGCTCTTCTAATCTAATTCTACAGCGTATTCTGGCCCTACTGCTATATATAGAACCCTAACCTCTGCTAACCCGTAACTAGTGCTAGTCCTACCTAAATAACTTTATATGCACGTCCTTAAAAGACCAGAAGTCTAATAAGAAGATTCTGGATACTTGTAATAAGACCTACTATATAAGGTCCAACACCTTTAGTCCTTATAATTAATACATGCGTACTAAGAGCGGCAGTTATATTAAGGTGAGCTTTTTTATCCTTAATAGGTTTCCATTACTAACTTTAGGCTTCAATATAGCCTAGGCCTAAGTGGCAATGATCCTTTAATATCCTTAACTACTATATTACCCGGGCTCTCTCTTATTTTAGCGCTAACGCTAAACGTCTGGGTTAAATTTAAGACTATGCTATAGCTATCTATACCGCCCATAATTCCCAGTAAGCCAGCTAGTAACGCCTAATAAGGGAGCAAGGTTGGTATACTAAGAATAGGGTAATGAATAGGGGTAATAAGAAAAAGGTTACCGTTTACTATAAAAAGGAGTTCGCGCATGCGCGTTAAGTTTTAAAAGAGCATAATATAATATGGTATTAGGTAGGTTACCCTTTGGGTACCTAGCAAATAGGTGACTAATAATTACTATAGTAAGGTCTTGGTGGTTTTGGTCTTTGCCAGCCAGCTAATATCTCTATTTATTTTGGGCTTGAGCGTGTCTTTATTAACTACAAGCTTACGCCTTAAGAACTTTGTTAGTACTGGTTTGGGCCTAATATTAGTGTTAAGCGTTTAAGGATCTCTGCTCCATCTATACCTTATTAGCCTGCCCCTGTTTTTATGCCTGCCTATACTCCTACTAAGGGATCTAGATCTGGATTTTATTCCTGTTAGCTATTACTTAGTGGGCCAATGGATACTGATCCTACACCTAGGGATAAGGCATAGTAGCTTTTAATTTAGGCATTTAGGATTAATTCTTATATATAGTAGTAATTGGGAAGGCCTTGTAAAGCATTTAGAAAGGTATAGGAACACTGTTCCTAATATAGACTAATAAATAGGAATGCAATTCTATGCTATATATGTGAAAAGGCTAAGGACCTGTCCTGCCTTAGGCCGTAGCCCTAATTAATCCTTATAGTTTCCGGAGCTTGTCTGTTCCATATCCAATTTAACCTATTTACTCTTTAGGGCCTCTCTTGGCCTACCACAAGCTTTCTTTATAGGTTACAATAACACTATAGTATTAGAGCGCTTTCTGTGATTTATAGATTATGGACCTTAGTCCTAATATTCTTTTAGAATATCTTTATAATAATTAAGGTGATCCTCTGGTTCCTATATAGAGTCCTTAGCGGGCCAGCCTAGCTATTTAACTTTATATTAAAGCTTGTTCTTAACAGACTTATAGCGTAGTATAGCTTTAACCTTATACCGCTCGCCTACTACTTTAGGGTGTTTAATTGGGCCTAGACGGAAGTTCTTTTCCAATAGTGGTCTATGCTATAGCTCTAGTAGATTTATATGAAATACTAGATGCACACGGGCTATAGATAGGGGTAGCTAGAGACGGTAGGCTAGCTTACCAATTCATTTCTTAATTTGGAAGGGACCTAGGTATCTTGCATTAAGCTTCTTTAATAGTTAATAGGTCTTAATATTTGTTAAACGTAATAGAACCTTATCGCCTACGCTGAAATGCTTATTTTGGTATTTGTGGTTGTACTAAAGTCTCTGCTGCTCTTGCGCATCTTATAGGCTCTGCTTTGCATGCTTCTATTACTCCTTCTATTTCTTAAGGTATCCTTATACTCTCTAGTGGATATCCTTGGACTTCCCGGTAGGATCCTATAATTAATTATACAGCCTTAGCTAGTGATTGTTAGGTATACCATTAAATCCTAATAGTTGGACGCTATAGGCAATCTGGATTGGTATAAACTGATGTAATGCATATTGTTTTGAGTTATAAGCGTACTTCGCGTACGGAAGTAGCTCGCACTAATTGTCTTACTGGTAGTTTAAATATATTTATAGATACGACTCTAGTTCCTAATTCTGGCGTTCTGTTTGCCCATCTGTCTATAGGTAGAAAGCCGTACTATAATAGTAGTCTATCTTTAAATAAAAGCATAGATCTAACCAGTACTGGCTTATAAAGACGCTGCCCCTATTAGTAATAATAGAGTGTAGTTAATCTACTTTAAGAAAGCATTTCTCCTTAATTAGGTTTGTAAGCGCTTATATATTAATTATCTTGTTAACGGGAAGGTATTGGACGTACTTTAAAAACCTATTAATAAGTACTAGGACTAAATTATATGTTCGTTCTTACCTATCTTTTAAGGGCGGGAGATCCGTAATAAAGTCCATAGCGTAATGTTACTATGGCTTACTGGTAGGGGGAACTAATTTAAGTAAACCCTATGGCTTATGCCTTCGGATTTTGTATACTTAACACTTCTTATAGTAGCTAATGTACTCCTTTGCTTCCTGCTTAAGCTTTAGCTAGTAGTATTTGTGTTAAAATAATTCTACTATTTTAACTTGACCATAGTGGCCGCCTAGAGGATTATTATAATTCCTTATAAGGATCTTCTGTTGTAGATTTACTTCTTATGGTACCTAAACCTTACTATTTCTACGCAGTAGGCCCATTGGGTCCAGTTTCTAATTTTAGCACCTTTTAGCTTCCTTTCCGTTACGTTTCCGGTCTACTTCCGCATTAAAGATAGCATAGGAGGCGTCCCTCCATTATACCTTATAGATAAGATCCGTTAACCTTTTAGATGGTTCCTAGGTGAAAGCTGTTTCGCCTTATACTGCTCTAAGTATAAGACTAGATGGTACTATGGATTTTGCAACTTCTCAGTGCGCGTGCGTTAGGAAGGCCGCTATAATGTTAAAGTCCTTTGGTTATTACAGGGCTCTAGGTTCCGATTGCTCTATAGCTTTACTTTTAGTTTAAGGGGATAGCTTAGTAATTAAGGGTAGTATATTACTAGGTTTTAAACTTGTATTAGGGACGTCCTATCTAGGTATTTTCAGACCCTTATTAGTAACGGACCGGGTACTAGCTGGAACGTTAGTGGAGACTAATAGGGTTTGCACTACCTAAGACTTAATACGTAGAGCTGTAGGTGCTTAAGTATCCTACACCTAGAGCTTGTTCTGTAATATAGGGAGTAAGATATCTATTATCTATTTTCCTTCTCCCGTTTTAAAGCCTTTGGTATAGTCTGGCTGTTATAACGGTCTGTTAGCAGGGTTATTTTCCCCTAGCTTATATTTAATCTTAAAGTTAAATTACGTAAGCTCCTCTGCCTATCTAGCTTATTAAGGTATAAGCTCCTTTATAGTTATAAAGTAGCGTAGATTATAATAATCTAAGAGTACACAAGTGGTATGGCTTGCGTGCTTAAGGTAGTGTCGCTACTGTTTAAAGTAGTTAACTATAGCAAGCAGTTCCTTATTATGGGTATAATACCTAACTTTAGGTCCCTAGAATTTTCTGCTATAGAATACTACCGGTCTCTAATAGAGCTGGGTAGCGTCTAGATACCTATTAGGTTACAGTAGGATACTAATAAGGGTAAAATTTAATGTATTAGTGACTATTATTAGTAGCTAATCTGGGTTAAAATGCCGTAATAGTAGAGCTTCTATAAACTTTACGTATAGTTCCTAAAAGGCTTCCTAGACCTTTCTGGGCTATATCCATGGTTTATACTATTTAGTTAGTTCCTTTTTGGTTTTTTTCCTTCCCACCTTTAAGCTTTTTGCTTCTTAGGCCGGGTCTTAGGAAGCTTTAGTAATATAATTAGATAGGTATTGGGTAACGTCTAAGTAGTTATAAATAAAGCGCCTATAGAAATTGGCAAAGCCTAGGAACACTTAAATATCCTAGTAGCTCTCTGGCTCCGGCCACTCTTAGATTGTCTGCACTTATACTAGGTCTATAACTATACCTATAGGTGTTATAATGTAACCCAGGAACTCAACCTACTTGGTATTAAAGATATACTTTAACGCCTTAGTGTAGAGGCCCTAATTATCTAAGCGTTCCAGCACTTTGTGGATATATTACTTATGCTAATCCTTATCTTCTAAGTAGATTAGAATGTTATCTAGGTAAATAATATATATGCGGTTAACTAGTCCCCCTAAGACTCTATAAATATATAATTAAAATGTTATAGGCGCATTGGCTAGCCTAAAAGGCATTACCATATACTTAAAGTGGCCATATTGGGTTTTAAAAGCGGTCTTCCACTTATCCCCTTTTTTAATATAGAGTCTATAATAGGCGTCTTGTAGGTCTAGCTTTATAAAGATCTTCGCCCTAAATAGTTGGTCCAGCATTTCACTAACTAGTAGTAGTAGGTAACGGTTCTTAATTATAATCTTATTAAGACCGCGATAGTCTATATATAGCCTTATAGTCCTATCTGGTTTTAGGATAAAAAGGATCGGCGTGCCTACTAGCGACTTACTAGGCTGTATCCATCCCTTTTCTAGTAAGCCGTTAAGGTACTCTTATAGGATCTTAAGCTCTTTGCAAGAGAGGTTGTAAATAGGAAGGTTTAGTAGTTATTTGCCTTCTTTTAGATTAATTATATAATTATATTCCGAGTTCCGCTAAAGGACTTTTACTTACCTACCCAAAAATACCCTTAGTAAGTCCCTTAGGCCTACTAGGATATTTAATAAATTGGGGTCGCGTTTGTCCTTTGCGTTATTGTTAGGTAGGTCCTAGAGGTCCCTTAAGACGCTCGCGGGCAGCGTCGCGCGCTATAGTAGCTGTTTGTACATGGTTGCCACTATATATTAGATAGTTTTATGCAGTAGCTAGTAGAGGATAGGGAACTATTTAACATAGCGTTTAAGGTGTTATAGTATACTCTTTGCGTATTACTTAAGCCAGAGTAACCTATAGCGGTGGAAGTATTTTATGGGATCTTTAAGATTGCTGCCTCCCTATAGTATCTCCGCAACCTATCTAGTAGTTCCCTATAGGGTATCCATTACGGAAGGGTTATTGCCTATACTAGGCTCTATACCCATCTTGCTATAGAATAAGGGTTGGATCTAATACTCCTTTAGGTATAGGGTATATACTATTTCTCCTAGAGCTATATCTTCTAGGATATCTTTTAAGCTTATTAGTAAAATACACCCTTTTGATTTTTTATTATTCTACTATTTAAAGGCTCCTATCTTAAAGTGTATCTTAAGATCTGCTTTTGTAAGCTAAGGATATCTAAGAATAAGGTTATAGCCTACAAAGTTAGCCGCCCAGAAGGGTTGCGGGCCAACTACCTTAGTACAGTTATACATATTAGCCACTAACACTATAAGCTTATGGGCACTGTGTAGTTTAATTTAATGCTTATCCAGGAACCCTATAATAGGTTTCCGCTACTTTAGAAACGGGATAAGCTTATGCTCTTTTACCAAATTATATTGTATAAGATTAATTTTAGCGCCGCTGTTATATAGTGCTTAGAACTAACATACCTCACCTATAAGGAGTACCATTTCCAGCTTAATAGTAATATGGAGAGTCTCTCCTTCTATATCTTACCCTAGTTGCAGCTAGGAAAGATCCGCAACTAGGGCTTTTCTTTTTTTAGATTATTAGTGCGGTTATTGCCCTGCTTGTTTTTCCAATTAGGTTTACCTTTAGAGAAGTTTTCTCTTAACTTTTTAGAGTGTTCCTATAAGGGTGCCAGATAGGTATTAGGTTGGCCCTAGGAGTCTTTCCCATTGCTTAAGGTCCCTAACTTTAACCCTTCTGGATTTCTCTTTAAGAACGGCTTCTTTAAAGTTTAGGTCTACCCTATATTACTACTAGAGTGCCCGCGTTTCTAGTTACCCCCCAGCTTCTTGCCGGAAGAGGTTTGGTTTCTTACCATATCCTCAGCATTTAGAACCGCTTGTTTAAAATCTGCATATATGGTGATCCGCGATAGGGCTCCTACGCGCTTTATTTTATTATAAATTGCTAGCTTAATTCTAGCCTAGATAAATCCAATTTTCTTCTTCTTGCGGATACTACCATCCTTATTTTTAAAGGGCTCTAGATCTATTAGTTAAGTATAAGTTTCTATAAAGTTTATAAACTGGTGGAAATTGTGGCGATTAAGCTATATCCTATTCCAGAATAGTTCTGCGTAATTGTATTATATAATATATAGATCTTAGGTTTACTTCTTTAGAAAGGTTTACAGCTATGGCTATATAGTAATTTACTCTTTATTAAGCTAATTTAGTGCAATCTAGTTTAGGGATTAATCTTTAATCTTACTAATAATCCAATAGGTATGCTCTTTGGTATTATCTTATATTATTAGCATCTTAAAGAAGTTATCTATTTCATAAACCTAATTATCTAACTGTTGGGTATTGTCACGGCTAGCTTTCCGTGGGAGCAATCCAATAGATCAAGCAATAATAAGGGGCTATATTATGAATAGACTAAGGTAAGGGCTCAAAGAAAGGGGCGCGGTAGACGACTATATACATGTTCGGTCATCGGGGCAACGTTAGGGCAACGTTGATCCGTGACCGACGACGCCTCGATGGTAGCTATGTAGACGAACCGTCACATCACCCCCCTTTAAGCCAGGAGGATCGCCCTCGATCCTCGTAGTCAGGCTCTCCTTGTCCGTCTTGCCCTTCCGTCCTTCTCTACTTTATTGTCTTCCTCCGAGGGCTCTAGATCTACGTCCTTGTAATACACCTCTAGCCATTACTACAGCCGTACAGGTGGTCCGGCATCATGGGGTCTCTTGTTATAGAATATCTTAATCTTATAGGGGGCGCCGATAAAGCCGTCTATATTATACCAGGTGTTATCCAGGTCGTGGCCTACCCAGTTAACCTTATACTATAGCCTTCCGTGGTAGGTTCTACTAGTAAGAATCTTATCAATCTTGTACTCCGGCTCGCCATTAATTAGAACTGGCTCCTCTAGCTCCCTATTTTAGCCCGGTAGGGGGTTATCTAGGTCCTTTTATAGTCAATCGGCATGGAAGACGTTTAACATCTTCATATTTAGGGGTAGGTCGATAATATACAAGTGTTCTTTTATGCCTAGAATCTTATAGGACCCTACGAGCTATCTATCTAGCTTAATACTTAGTCAGTTAGTAGCCCAGCCCTTCCTAGTAACGTATACTCAATCACCTACTTTAAAGTCTGGTTCGCGACGGTGCCTATTAGCTTGCCTTGTCTGCCGCTCTTAGGCCTTTACTAGGTTGTCTCTTACCCATTTAACTACGTCCTAGGTCCTCTATGCAAAAGCCTAAGCTTCTTGTCATATTAGCTTCTTATAAGGTGTTAAGGTTGCTCGCGTACGTTCCTCCCAGTCAAAGTAAAGCCTTAGCTTAAATCCTAGCTCTAGCTCGTATAGTACGAAGCCAGTAGATTTATACGGTAAGATTACCTATATAAAGTCCATATAGGGGAGGAGCTCTAACTAATTATCCTAGTAGTGGTTAATAAAGGGCCTTAAGCGTTAGTTAATATACTGGTTTAGTACCTCTGTGTTACTATTAGTTTGTAGATAACCAGATATAGAGAGCTTTTACTTAATACTAGTTAGTTTACATAGCTTATCTATAAAGGCTAAGATAAATTGGGGTCCTTAATCTAATGTAGCCGTCTCTAGGAGGCCATATACGCGCCAGACGTGTTGGTAGTATAGGTTTACTACGTCAGCTATAGTGGCAGTTTTATAGTAGGGTAGTAAGAAGGCTCTCTTACCTAGTTAATTAACAACTACAAAGACATTATCAAAGCCCTTTTTATCCGTTAGAAAGGACTTAAAATCAAAAGAGATATGCTGCCAGCAGCATTCACTAATTAGTAGGGGGTGCAGTAGGCCTAGGGTTTTGTCCTAAGGTATATAGGTCCTCCTATAGGCCCTACAGTTTTTTACATAGGTATTGCAGTCTAAGGGTAGTCCTGGCTAATAGTATTAGTCTGCCACAAGTTTCCTAGTCTTTATCTTGCCTAGGTAAGCAGTTACCTGGCAAGAGTATACCTCTATAATAAGGTAGGTACGGAGGCAGTTAGTATTAGGGACTATTAGCTTATTAAAGCAGGTAAGTAGTCCTCCTTAAAGCTTTTAGCCCTTCTAGTCTTGCTTAGCTAGCTAACATAGCCCTACTAGCAACTTACTAGTTTGGTTGGCCTAGAGTATCTAATCAACTAGCTCATATGGCTACCATTCGCGATTTGCTGCGACTGGGGGGTCCTTGGAGGTTGCCTCTAGTGTAGCAATTGTAAGGGCGGGGTTAATTAAGTATATAGTGCGTGCGGCTATATCCTTCTCTTTCTACGTCTTTAGGTCCTCTTGCTTTTGTAATAGGGTATTAGCCATTATATTCGCCGTTCCTGGCCTATAGGTAATCCGCATATGGAAATTAGCTAGTAGGTCTACCTAGTAGGCCTGCTATAGATTTAGCAGCCTCTTGGTTATAAAGTACTCAAGGGCTTAATGGTCCGTAATTACTATAAAGGGTGTACGCTGGAGGCTGATAAGGTGACCTTACTATTCCTATAGGCCTCTTATTACTGCTAGCATCTCTTTATTGTGGATCTTGTACCACATCTCTTTAGGGGACATCGTCTTTAAGAAGAAGGCTACTAGCTTCCAGGTCTTATTGTCTTGCAGCTAGTTTAGCACCCTAGCCACTACTCCGTCACTTGCGTCAGTCTCCACACAGGTGTCTTAGAACGGTAAGTAGTGCTTTATTACGCTGCCCAATAGCATAAGGGCCTTAACTCGCTTAAAGGCTTCGAGCTCTTCCTCCCCTAGTAGGTGCCATGCTTCCTTCCTTATAAGCTTACTAAGCGGTCATACAACTCGGCCATAATCCTTTAGGAAGGCCCGGTAGAAGTTACAGAACCCTAAAAAGGATTACACTTCTTTTATAGAGGTAGGGGGCTCCTAATCTCTAATCGTAGCTAGCTTATTAGTGTCTATAGCAATCCCATTAGTGCTAATAATAAAGCCTAAGAACTTTGTCTTGGTAACACTAAATTCACTCTTCTTAATATCCGCTTATAGGCCTACCTCTTAAAGCCTCTACAGGACCTTCTTGACGTGGATTTCGTGCTCTAGCGGGTCATCTAAATAGATTAGGATGTCGTCTATATAGGCTATACAGAAATCGTCCAAGTAGTTAAAGAGGACGCTGTTAATAAACCTCTAGAAGAATGCAGGGCCGTTATATAGTCTAAAGGGTAGGACGTAGTACTTATACAATCCATACCTTATACGGAAGGTAGTCAACTCCTCTACCTCTTCCTTTAGCTGTATACGGTAGAAAGCCTACTAAATATCTAGCTTGGTAAAGATTCTAGCTCTTAATAGCCTGGTTAACGTCTCCTTAATTAATGGCAGCGGATAGTAGTCCTTCTTGGTAATTGCATTAAGCTTTTAAAAGTTAACATAGAATTACCACCCCCCTCTAGGCTTCTTGGCAAATAGGACCGGAGCTGCAAAGGGTACGTCACTTAGTACTATAAACCCCTTCTATAAGTGCTCCTATAGGTAGGCCTTGATAAGCTCTAGCTGCTCTAGCAACATATTATATAGTAGGCTAGGGGCTAGATTGCGGCTATCGCCTTTAAGAATAATATCATGGTCCACTCCCTTGCGATACAGTAGTAGCGTATTAGATGTAGCCTTCGAGAAGCTATTAGTATATTCTTAGTAGGGCTATGGCAGCTTTTTATAAATAAGCCGGCGAAGTTCCTCATTATTATTAGGTAGGGCGTCTTGTCCCTTCCTATTCTCTATTAACTGGTCTATCTTGTAGAGACTAGTATATCTAATTACTACGTCCTTGCGCTTTACTCCTTATAAGAAGTTCCTTATTTTAAGTAGCGTAATATCTACTGCTCTAAACTCCCTAGTAGATAAAAGCCTCCTTACTCTCGGCTTTAACAGTAAAGTTGGCCTAAGGTAGAGCTAGTCCTCCATTTTCCTAATCGCATCTTGGGTATCGATCTTCTAAGTATGCTTATAGTCGTACAAGGTCCGTTTGGTTTGCTTCAGCCTAGCTTACCCCTCTAGTTTAATTTTAGTAGGGGGCTTCTTCTCTTAGAGCTCTCTAATCGCGACTATACGTTTAAGGATACATTGGGGGGTAGGCCTAAGCTCTTAGTCTAGCAATGCGTCTCTTTAATCTATGTCTCTCTAGTAATCCTCATTAATTAGCAGGGGTAGGAGCTCCTTTCTTAGTATAATTACGTCCTACCTGCCATAGTAGTTCCTCTTAGTTCGCCATACTAAGACCTAGTATTTATAATTAATAAGGGCCCTAGTTTTCTCAAACTACCTACAGCCAATAAGAAGATTATAGCGGCTAGTATTATAGAATAGGAACTATATAGGGACTTATTAGCCATCTATAACTAGGTTAGCCCTAAAGAGCTATCTAATTATATCCGTCTGCTGGTTGTTATGGCTAGACACAGCAACTCCTCGTCCTTTAATCTTGTAGAGCTTTAGTTACAGTTATTACTTAATAATTAGCAGTAGCTTATAGTGTATAAAAGCCTCTCCGCCCGCACTAGAGTTAAGCAGGCTTATTATATTAAGAGCCACGCCGCCTAGCGCGATCCTATATAGCGTTATAAGGGCTGCGCCTCCTAAGATTTCCTTTAGCTATATAGGCGCTATGTTAATTACTCCAATCTACTCTAGGTAGGAGACTTCTCCTAAAGCTACTTATTTTCCAATTCTAATAAGTTAGTAACTATCTCATACTCTTTACTTTAGTTAATTGCTTTAGCTTCCGCCTTCTTTAGCGCTAGGTAGTTATTAGAGTAGTATCCTTACTTACCATAGTTAAAACAGGTAACTGGTACTTTTGCAGCTGGTACTAGAGTTAGAGGCTGCCAGGAGGGGGAGGGACCTTTAGTCTCTTCAGCGCCCCTAGTAGAAGCCCTCTTAACAGCCTAGGCTGCTCTATGGTCACTTCGCTCCTTACCTATCTGCTTTAGACCTTAGGCGTACTATTAGGCAGTCTTATAATAGGCCTAGAAGTTATAGTCTTCGTCTACCACCTTAACTTCTATTTAGACGCGTAGGCTGTTGTAAAGCTTATTATAAAGCTTCTCTTTCCACTAGTTTTGTGGCATTCTTGAGATATTTACTAGCCGTATAAAGTTAAATTAGAAATTATTAAAGTCTCCTAGGTACAGCATCTTAAGGCCTTTAAGTTCCTGCTAGGCCTTAATACGGCGATCTAGGTCCTTAAAGACGTTCTCCAGAAACTCAAGTACTTCTTTGCTAGTAGGGTTGCGTTCCATATTACGCTCTACCTCTAAGTAGGGTAAGAGGTGGTTATAAGCTTTGCCTCCTATACGTGTCTTAATATACGCTACTTTTACATCCTCTTCCTAATCTGGGTTATCTTAATAGAACCAGTCTGCATTAGATTAAAGCTTATTTCGTACATAGCCGCTCTAGGTATAATAGGTAGGCTCTTTCCCATCTATCAGCGTAGGTGGGTCTAAAAACTTTGCCATACATCCTAAGCCCGTAACACTGCTTATCTAAGAGAGTGGTGTCCCTTCTTATATTATCCGTAACGGTGTGCTTTCTCGCTCGCTGTCCTCCCGATTTAGGGCTTATATAGTAACCTTACGGCCTATCCTTAATATCTTCTAATTGGCCTTATAGAGCTCGTCTGTCCTGTTGTCCAAGTGCTCCTTAAGCTCCGCTATCTTTGCCTCGGCCTTCTCTTTCCCATTAAGGGCCTTATGCGCGTGGTTATTTGCAAGACGCCATAGTATAGCAATCTACTATTCTATTGCCTTTCTTTGTATTCCCTGGAGCTTCAGCTCTTCTATGAGTTCGGTTATAGGGATCGCAGCTAGGCTTTGGGTGGTCGCGGCTATATACTCTCTCTTTGTCTCCATTTTAAAGTATATGGGGTTCTCATCGTCTTCCAATTGCGCTATAAGACGGTCCCATTTGCTCTTTATATCGTCCGCGAGCTCCGTCTCGCCGTAGTATGGTTGGAGCTCCGGCGGCTTAAGTGACGCGTCTACGGGTTCCTCACGTGCTGCCAGCATTGGGTTAGTAGCTATCTCTAGCGCGCTAGGTCTTAACGCGCTCCTTTTTGCTATAGTGTCTCTTTTGCTTTCTTAGGCAACTCTTACTACTAAGATTATAATTAGGGTAATCCTTTTAATCTAATTACTGCAGTCTCTTCTTTTAGCTGCTTAATCCGCTGTCGCAATTGCCTGCCTTAAGCAGGGCTTAGAGGGTTAATTGGTCTATAGTTGTGGTAGTAGAACAGCCCTCTGTCTGGCTACGCGTTTAACCGTTAGACCTAGTATTATGTCGCCTCTATAGGCCAGTTAAGGTTGACCTTAATCTAATGTCACGGCTAGCTTTCCGTGGGAGCAATCCGATAGATCAAGCAACAATAAGGGGCTATATTATGAATAGACTAAGGTAAGGGCTCAAAGAAAGGGGCGCGGTAGACGACTATGTACATATTCGGTCGTCGGGGCAACGTTAGGGCAACGTTAATCCGTAACCGACGACGCCTCGATAGTAGCTATATAGACGAACCGTCACAGGTATTGGGTCTCTGGCGGAGTTCTAAACTACTAAAGGCCTTAGCCAATTAGTTTATATCCTTTTTTTATTTACTGCATAGATATCTCTCTAAGTCTTCCACACCTCCTTAGGTAGGTACTGGGTATCCCCTAGGAGGCCCTTAGCCTTGGCTAGGTTATAAAAGATTTTATCTAGCTTAGATTAAACTCTACTAGATCTGGACCTACCCCTAGAGGTTTTTAATATATTTATTAGTGGCTCCTTCCTGCATAGCTTCTAAGAGCCTTATAGCAGCTTCCCAATATCCTCCTTAAAGAAAATTAGTATAGGGCTCTTAACTTTCTAACCTTAGGCCTAGGGAAGCTCTAGCTATAGAGGTAGTGTTAGTACTAGTAGCTAATACAAGTTTCCCTATAAGGCTTAAGTCTTAAGTTAGTGGTTAGGTTGGATTACCCAAAGGGGTAAGCCCACTTAGCTTATAAGCAGTCTATGCGCCGCCACTATGCCAATTATAGGCTGGTGGTCTTCTAGGAGGGTTCCGGTTGGGTCCCTAATTAGGCATATTAGTGTATTCCTCTAGCATTTCTAGTTTAGGGGAAGATTTTAGGGTTATATCTGGCGCTTAATCTTCTAATTGGCCTAAATAGGGCCAGAGGGGTTCCGGCTGCTTTCTAGTAGTGTTGCGACCATTATAGAGGGTGTCTGCGTTTTCCTTAGCGTTGCTAATAACCGTAGGTGTGTAAGAGTCTTCGAGCTCTTAGTGCATCTAGGTATTGGGGCTTGTTCGGCCGTCTTGCCTAGAGGTTTATATTATCGCAATCTCTTACTATTGGAGGGACCTTCCTACCTTAGCGCGATGGCTGTCCATAAGGTATTTATAGAGTTTCCATTTAAGTTATCGCGAGATTTTAAGGGAGGATGGTAAATATAAATAAAAGATATAAACAAACAATCTGGTCCTTAAAGCCAGCTGCCCTTCTAGATGGAGTAGGAAGGATTTAAATATAAGGGGACTTTGTAGACAGGGGGCTATAAGGACACGATTATGGAACAGGATAGATTGGTAAGAGAGACGAATCCTTAAGGAGGTAAGGCCTCTGGGATCGTGGAGACTATATACTACGGGCACGTGCCTCCGGCACGTGACCGGCGACCATCTAAGGGGCGTCTGGAGGTTGTCCTAAAGGCAACCCGAGGTGTCCGCAATAATATCCCTTACAGGTATATAAGAAGCGGTTCTCTAAGCTATATATATAGGCTAGAAAGACGTCAAACCTCTAGTTCTCCTTTATAATGGCTGTATAGTACGCAGTAGCATTATTAAAGCATCTTACTATAGGGTTCCTAATCTGGTCTTGGACTATAGTCTTAAACTTATCCTATAATAAGGAACCTTTGTCTTTAGTGCCTAGCCAGTAATAAACTAGTTAGGTAATTATCTTCTCTTTTATAAGACCTTTAATAGCCTAGCGCGTGCGTCGCTTATACAGTACTATGTCAAAAGTCTGTGTGCACACCCTAAAACCCTACCAAAATTAGCCAAAAGTTACCCTTTTTACCTTTAATTTTCTCTACTACTATACTATAATAAAAAAAAAAATTTAATTTATATATAAAAAAAATACTATTATTTAAAAAAATGAAAATAAAAATAAAAATAGATTTAAGAAAATAAAAGGTTATAAAAGCTGGAAGTTAAACTTTTAATAATTTTACTCTTTTACTAAGAAATTTCTTAGCGAGACTAAAAAAATTGAAGTCTTTTAACTTCCAGCTTCTATAACTTTTTAATTTCTTAATATTTTTTTAAATTTTAATATATTTTTTAAAAAATAGTATTTATTTATATATAAATTAAATTATTAATTTTATTATAGTGTATTGGTAGAGAAAATTAAAGGTAAAAGGGGTAACTTTTTGGCTAATTTTGGTGGGGTTTTAGGGTATGCACACAGACTTTTGGCAAGGCACTGTAGTTATATTTAGCGTTATTAACCTTAAATTGGTTCTTAACTACGGCGATCTAGCGGTTAAAATGCTATTAAGTAGTACCGCCAATATTAGGTAGTGACTTCTTAACTAGGGCGTTAAGATTTATTTAGCATATATGTTTGCTATATAACTTATACTCCTTACTAGAGAGGCAATAGGAGGGCTTTATTAAATTAATAATACTCTATAAGTTGGCTATTTTCTTAGCTAGCTTATCTAGCTCCTTTGTATTAGCAGTATTTAGAGGGACGCTAGTAATCTTACTAAGCTCCTATTAAGCCTAGGTATATAAGTTAAACTAGTCTCTAGTATTTATAGGTGGCTAATCGTTTTAAGGTTTAGAAGGTGGCTTAGATCCTACTAGTGTATTTCTAGTGGTTTTGTCTATACTAGATCCTAAGGCGTTTAGTAGTCGTATTATTAGCATATTACTGTTGGGTATAGGCGTTGGTTTTCTTTTTAGAGGCATTATAGAAAAATTAAACCGGCTATCCTCTTAAGGGGATTGGGAAGGATTTAAATATAAGGTAAGGATGTGGATAGGGAGTCCAATGATAGAACAATAGGGTATATTGTATAGACAGACAAATCCTTAAGGGAAAAGGAGGATGATAATGATAATGAAGTTTATTCCGCCCGGAGGCACTAAGCCTAAAGGGCACTAGTACTATATTACATATTTTCGCTCCCTTTAGTCTCGCTATATTCTCGTACAAGCCCGTACATATGCCTTATTTAGTACTCCCTAGTGTTACTTATGCCTTATTCTGCGAGATCTCGTGGGTGGTTAGTAGCAGGTAGTCTTGGCGGGCTGTTCCTCCAAGTGTTCAGTGTCCTATCTTCGGCAATTAAAGCGAGATCTGCTGGTAGCACGAGGGTGCGTGGTGTGGGTTGGTCAAAGCGTGAGGGGGGGGGGTTTAACTGTGGTGGGCGGGTTATTAATCCGGTTCTGCCTTAAGTCGTCCGGTAGCTATTGCATATTTTACTGTCGTTCGGACCACGTCCACGTTTGGTATCCACTGTCTAGGGTCAAATAGCGCCTTGCCCCCAAGGTAGAAGGATAAGCTGCCTCTTCTTGTATCTGTTTGCTGCAGCATTTGCTCTTAATGCGCTGTCCATTTTATACACCTAAAGAGGAAGCGTTCTACTGTTTCTCTTGCTTGTTTGCAGTCACATTGATCTGATTCTGCCGCTCCAATCCAGTGTAGATATCCATTAAGTCATATTATTCCTGTCCGTAACTGGGCCAACACGTTTACCTCTTCTCGCTTAAGAGAGTCATACAGCCTGCGGGTATGTTTACCTGGTAGCGCTATGTCCATTTTTCTTAAGTACCTCCCTACTCCTTCCGGTAGTGTTTTCCTACCCCACTGTCTTGCTCTTGCGGTATTTATTATTGTAGCCTTGGCCTAGTGTTGTTGTCCTTGCGGTAGGCGTCCTTGTGTAGTGGCCCACCATGCTGCTTCTTTTGCCTTCTTGCCTAGTTCGAACTCCCCTTGTGTTGGGACCCATGCAATAAGAACGCGGTTACTTCTTTGCCTTAGCGTGCGGGCTATATTGTAGATCTGTGCAATGCTCATTTGGCCGGACTGGTGCTTAGGTTGGCTAAGCGCTAGTATTGCCGCCTGATTAATGGTGAATATAGTAATCCGTCTCCCCTGTAGATCCGGCGGTAAGCATCTTATCGCCATTAATATTGCTATTAGTTCAGCCGTATATAGGTTCTGTTCTGCTCTTGGTCCTAGTGTAATTGAGTATGTAACAGCTTCCCTATTTGGCGTATTGCTAAGGGTGTCGTGGATAACACCTCCCATCCCTACCATGCTTCTCCTCCTGGACGAGCTTGTTGCGATCTGTATGCCTTGGGTGGAGTTGGCGGCTTCAGTTGCCCTATCTTTATCTCGGTTAATGCTTACATACAGTCGGTCCTCCCATGGTGGTACTACGTATGGTTAAATGATCTCCATCTTATCTGTTAGTCTATGTCGGTGTGTATAGGCTATCTTCTGCAGTGGGGACGTGAATCTCTGGAGCACCTTCGTGCGGAGCCTTGAGAGCGGGTTCGTCTTATACAACATGTGGAGGTCGACCCATAGCTTAGTGGCCCTCTCCGAATGCCGCTCGCGTACTGACCGTATGCTTGCTTCGGCCTCCCCAATAACTGTAGCTACCGTACGGAAAGTTCCTATGATTGCTTGCGCTCCAATTCTTTGCACCCTATTTATTACCGCTATAGCGGAACCCCCGCAGGCGTGCATCCAGATGTTTGAGGCGTAGTCCACTACCGGCGCTACCGTTGCCCCAAACAGCTGTCTTGCGGTTGAAGGGGATACCATCCGGAGTCTCTTTAGTGCCATAACTGCGATAAGGCCCTTGGTGGCTGCTTTTGCGATGTGTTGCTTATACCGAAGCTCCGCATCCATAACTACCCCTAGAATCTTGGCTGTATGCCCTGGTGTAACTGTTTTTCCTTTGATTATAAACGGGGTAGTATTGGTCCTCTCCGCGTTTCTCGTAAAGTGCACTAACATAGTCTTTTCACCTTCAAACGTTGCGCCGCTTCGTTTCTCCCAGTTTATTGCTCTATTAATGATAGCCTAAATGCCTTCGCGGTTTGCCGCTGCTGATGGTCCTGTAACCCATGCATTATAGTCGTCCACAAACACCATTGAGCCTCCATTTGCATTAAGCCGGTGCTGGACTAGGTCGGCGTTAAAAAAGAGGAATAGTATTAGTGAGAGCGGTGATCCTTGCGGTAGTCCTGCTTATAGTAACTGTTGCTGGTTGGAGGTATGGCCGTTGACCAAGATAGTCGCCGTACGATTAGAGCAGAATGCATTGATCCACCGCACTAGCACTGGCGGTATACCTCTTGCTGTGAGCCTCTGTAATAGCCTCTCTTTGTATACTCCGTTGTATGCACCTTTTACGTCAAAGCTAACAAGGCTGAGCACCTTCCTAGACCTCCACGCGTTGTAGATATGTTCTTGCAGTAGCAGCAGCGCCTGTTCGGTGGAGCGCTTCTTCCTCGCCCCAAAGTGATTTGTAGGCAGTAGTCCAAAGGTCTCTACCGCGTGCGATATTCTCTCGGCGACCACAGACTCCAGCACCTTGCCCAACGTAGACAGCAGAGAGATAGGCCTCCATGCCCTTGCCTTCGTATAGTCTCCTTTATTCGGCTTCTTGAGCGGTATAATCTTAACATTTCTCCATTGGTTGGGAAGGTCGCCCTCGTCCAGTGAGGTCTGAAAGAGGAGCAGGACCCTATCTTTTATTACCGGCCATATCTGCCTCCACACCATCGCTGGTAGGCCGTCGTCCCCTGGCGCTTTCCATGGCTTTGCTGCAAACATCTTCTGTTCCACCTCTTCCATTGTAAGGCGCGGCATTGGTGTTGGCGTTCGTTGAGGCCGCGGGCCCTCGTCCTCTATTCCTGCTGGCAGCGGGGAAAAGAACGTGGTTAACAGCTCCGCTGCTTGCTCATCTTTTCCTTCTGTGGTGGATCCATTTGTCCTTACTAACGGTGGTATCTTATCAAACGCTGAGTTGCCGCTTGGGTTAAGGTATTTTGCTGCTTGCCAAATGTTTGCGTCATCGGCCAGGAAGTCGTTCCAGTGTGTCCTTTTCTGTTTCCGTATTGGGAAAAGGAGGAGTCTGTGTGCGAGGTAAGGAAGAGTTTTCCCTAGTCACGTGCGGCGCACGTGCCTTACGGGCGAGTCACCCCTGGGTCGCCCCAGGGTCGCCCGTACCTTGCGGCTATATAACTATCTACTCAGGTTTCACCTGACACAATCTGTACTCTTAGCGAGACCCAAACTTAGTATATTATAGAAGAAGAAGAAGAAGAAGAAGAAGAAGATGGAGAGAGACGAACCGATAAGAAGGAAAGGGCTGAGGTGCTTATAAGGAGGTACTAAGCCTAGCCTTCGGCTAGGCCTTAGCTACCCTTAAGTAACCCTTGGGCGATGCACCCAAGTAAGAGATAAAAGATCCCTTATAACCGTAGTATCTACTACAAGGCTTTGTTATAAATAATACACTATATATAATTGGGAAATCATGTAAAAAGAACTACATCCTGCTCTACTAAGCCTAGTTTCCTCCTAAAAGCCAATTAAAATTGGTATGGCTTGGCACTGTATGGCAGTATTGATATTTTGGTGAGAGTCCGTGCGCGATTAGGGGCCCCGATTCCCCTTTTCCCCTTTGCCCACAACCAGCACAACACCATGTCAAACACAACACCACAGCCCGAAGACGGCTTCTATGCACTTGTGACTGGAGCCAACAGGTATGCGCAAACTCTCGATATTGTCGTCCCACCAATTGACACTTTATTCAAGCGGTCTAGGCTTCGCAATATGCTGCCGCCTCATTGATGAATTCCTCCACACCCGCCCCCAGTCCCAAATCCTCGTCCTAATTGTTACAACACGCGATATACGCAAAGGTGACGACGCGGTTGCCAGACTTCAGAAGCATCTACAGAATGCCTGTCGTAAGGCAAAGAAATCTTTCCCCGGTGTCAGCATGTTGTTGCACCGGCGCGTACATTTTCGACAGGAAATACTGGACTTGACCTCAATTTTGTCAGTGCAGAGACTTGCTAAGCGACTGCATTTTTCAACACCAAAACTCAACGCAGCAATCCTCAATGCTGGAATTGGAGGTTGGGAAGGCTTGAATTGGCCTAACGCGTTTTACAACCTCTTCACGGATTGGGTTAATGCAGTAACCTACCCAACATACAAGATATCTGGAGTTGGATGGCTCACAAAGCCCCAAATACCAGCAGATGGCAATGCAGGGAGGACTGAGGAACCACCGCTCGGTGAGGTTTTCTGTGCAAACGTTTTCGGGCACTACCTTCTCTGCCACTACTTGGGCCCTTTGCTATCAGCGCATAAGGCGGATGAGGGAACAGTTGGTCGCGTGATTTGGCTGTCGAGTCTTGAGGCATATGCGAGTGCTTTTTCGCTTGAAGACTTCCAGGGTCTGGCTTCATCTATGCCATACGAGGCCTCGAAACGCTTGACGGATATACTGGCGTTGACAGCAGACCTACCATCTACAACGCCGCTAGTTACTCAGTACCTCACCAACGATGGACCACAAAGGGCTGCTAAGAACAACCCAAGCACCAATACAACCAAAACGAGTACAAGGGGGCCCAAGATATATCTTACACATCCTGGCATTTGCTCTACTGGGATCATGCCTCTCCATTACTTTCTGGCCGTCTTGATGACGGCTGCCTTTTACATTGCACGATGGCTGGGCAGTCAATGGCACGGAGTCACAGCATCAAATGGCGCGTGTGCGCCGGTATGGGTGGCGCTAGCGCAGCAGAGCACATTGGACGCCATGGAAGAGAGAGAAGGCAAGGCCAAGTGGGGCAGTGCGACTGATTGGTGGGGCAAAGAACGGGTGGAGCGGACCGAAGTTGAAGGGTGGGGTTGGGGCGGGGTTGTGGGTGAAAGGATTAGAAAGAAAGGGAGGTGGAGGCATGCAAAGGACCTCACGGAGCGAGACAGGCAGCAGTTTGAGGAGCTAGGGAAGGAATGTTGGGAGGAGATGGAACAACTGCGCAGGGAGTGGGAGGGTAGACTCGCTGCTGTTGGAATTGGTAAGGAGATGAATTGAGTTATTTGTAATTTACGGACGGAATAGTTGTGCGTTGCTGGGTTGCTCGCTGCCGACCAGATGTGTGGGATGGAAATAACAGTAATATCCTATGTATGGACGCATCCTGGCAATTTTGATTCTTTCTTCAAGATACATGGCTTTTCGCAGACCAGGTTGACGTTTAGAAACGAAATGCCAGTGCAGACCTAGAGGTGACATCGCACACGGCACGAGAGGCTATAGAGTTGCAGGATGAGACGCCATAGGGCAAAGAGTGAACAGTGTCTTTGCGATGGTATCTATTTAGCACTCTTTGGCGTTTCAGAGTTTTGTTTCATACCTAGACATTCGTAGACTTCCAAGAAGCCGCGTCACATCTATATGAAATGGAAGTATTCCGCAGGTTGACGTCTCAATACCTTGTATCCTATCCATAGGAATGCCTTTACCGCGCCAATTAGTGACGATGTGTGATGGAGGGTAAGATATTGATGTAACGGAAAGAACTTCAAACACCCATCACAATGCCAGTCTTCCCTCGATCCCCAGACGAGGATAAGAAAACACACAGCCTTAGTCGCAGGCTTTCCTTATCACACTGCCAACACCGTGCAAAGCCGACGGGAGAGAGGGCACTTGTGTCAGTGGCTTCTGTTGGTGTGATGGAGCTTGGGCAAAGTGATTGCTGCATGAATCCCGACAATTGTGATTCTGGGCATGCTAAACGGATCCCCACGCGGACTAGCCAGTAGGAGGCGATGCCCCCGCTTGTCGGGTCTCGCTCAATCGAAAGGAAAAGGGAGGCTGGGCCTGGGGCCGTTCGCCGTTGTGCAGCTAAGGCCGGCCCGCAGCCCGTGCCGAGCACTTTTTGTGTGGCACAGAGTGTGCCCAATTTCAGACCTCGTCGTCCTCCTTGCTCACGCCTCCTCCTGCTTCTTGCCCGCGCTCTGCTGCCACCCCGGCGGACGAAAGATATCAGTATCGTTCACTCAAGAGATGGTCTAGTGGTATTCTTACATCGCTGTCACAGCGTACCGTCGAGAGTATTGTTAGCTGTCATTGACTTTGCTTCTTCTGACCACCAATTCTTCGCTCACCTTATTTTTTCCACTCGCCGTAATCCTTCGCTCCCTGTCATTACCTCCGCAAAACCTATCCGTAAAATGGATCCAAAGCCTGAACCTCTCCCAAGCGACTTTCCTCCCCTCTACAGCCGTGTGTTCTCCGACGACGACAGCACCGCATAGACAGCTTGGCGCATCCAGCGTTGGGGCTAAATTCTCCGCTTGGTTGTGATAGCATTCCATCTACTTCACCCCGCCAGCGCTCCATGTCTGCGACATCTGATTCTGCGACACGTACACGACGCCGTACTGTGCGACTTTGCGATTGGAACACGTATACCGGCGCGCGCTCTGTTTGGCTGCATTGTGAGAACGCATCGGAACTACAGTTTGGAGGGATAATTCGCATCGTGGCTTGGCAAAGAACAAAGGCTTCGTGAAGTTGTTGTTTTCTGTTGACTGACACCTATAAACATCCCGCCATTCACGCAGCATTATTTCAACGGAATTTTTCACTCGTAGCCATTATTACATATAACCGTTAAACATGGATCGGAAAATCTCGAAGACGTCTCCGTCAAAGGATCTGATCTCGCGAAGGACACCAAAAGCGTCTCAGGCTTCATCGACATCGAGTACGCAACGATCCATGCCGACATCACGAGATACATCAATCGAGCCTAAGTCTGAATATCTCCGAGAAGCTCTGAACAGTAGGAAGGCAAAGAATCCTTCTCCAGTCAACCCATTAAGCCAACCTGCGACTCCTATTGAACACCCTGGAGACGAGTGGGCTGCTAATGCTGAAGAGGAGGATGCTTCGGGAAATGACACCTCCAAACGTCGCTACCGCCGCGCAAGCGAGGTCAAGGAGCAGCGCCCCACACCAACCCGCAAGTTTACACTGAAGGAAATGGACTCGAAAAAGGACCAGATTGAGAAGAGCAACTTTGATCTTGGGTTACGCATATGTCTGCTGGAGCAGCACAATGCAAAGATCCAGAAAGAATTAGAAGAGGCGTTGGAGAAGATAAAAGCTTTTGAAGGAGTAGAGGACGAAAATGAGGAACTACGAGAAGAGAACGACCAGCTGCGTTTGAAAACGCAGGGCTTAGAGGAGGATCTTGCAGCCAAACATGATGAATACGCAGAACTACTCTCGATCAACGAAGAACTGGTTACGGAGATGGAGAAACGGGACGCAGGACTCGAGGAAGCAGCTGATATGATATATCGGTTGGAAATTGAAAATGTTACCTTGAAAGAGCGAGTAGCCAACTGTAAGGCGGCAATTGGTGGTAATGGCGAGTCTGACTACTACAGCACAGAGCCTGAAGCGGACTCGCCGAGGAAACGTGCATCAGATCTATGGAGTATTCCGGAATCCAGGCCCTCAACCGGTCAGAGAGACTCCGATTACTACAGCCAGCCGCCTTCTCCTCAAGTCCCAGCAACGAAACCCCAGTCAAATTCAAAACCAGTGGGACCGTACTCAGCAAGAGCTCGGACACTTATAAGAACGACATCTCATGGTTCTGGCTCGGTTAACGAACTGCGCAAGCGCATGTCTCTTGTTTCCGTGACAGAAGATTTGAAGTCGGAGGTTGTGGCACCCTTACCCACTCAAAGTCCCACGTTGAGATCCAGCCCGAGAATCAGTGGGCGGTTTCAAATTCCTGTATTTGGCCCTGCGGATCTTAGGCTTAAGCTGGATCCTCCCACTGAGTCAAGACCAGCGACACCTATTCCAGATCCAGGCCTGGGGTTGAGAGACCTCTACAAAAACAGCGCAACCATCAAGTCCCCCCAGCTTCTGGAATCACGCGAAAGCTCTAATCGATCATTTAAAGACAAGATTCCCGGACATTCTGAAGACGCTTGCAGCCCTCCGTCACGGACAAGCAGCAAGTTCTTCACCCGGCCTGCACCGGCGTACAACAATCGTGTGCCGTCCCCGACGGCCAGCCTTGAAACAGAGTACTCGACGACCGAGCCGGAGAGGCCTCCTGGTTGGTGGAAAGAGTACCAGCAATGGCCCTCACCTGGTAATAGGAATTACGGCACGGGAGGCCGAGACTTCATGTTCAATGCCAATGAGGATGTTGAGGAGTTCGCAGCGAGAACCAGGAGTTTTGGGAAGCGAAGGTAGCGAAGCTTTGGCGTTCTGGTACTGGAAAAAGGAGTTGGGCTATGGCATTCCTAGAGACCGGCGCTTTTGGTTTAGCTTTTGTGTAACAGTTCCATGTGATCTTTCTATGATCGTCCGGTGGACACTATGCGCTATTTTTTCGGGAGGCTTTTTGTATAACAAGCTCGATATTCGAACAGCACTGGTTGAAAGCCGAACAAGGCTCGGTCATCCACTTATGTTAGCTAACTAAAGGTAATTGTGTTTTACACAATTTTAAATACCTGCTCCTTGAAGTGAAATGTGCACGTGACCTCAAGAAAGGTGTTTCCGACCTCACCTCCGCGAATCGCACCTCTCCTGTATCCTTTCTCACTCGCAAAACAATGACCGCCCCACCAACATGCTCACTTCAGGCTTCACCAACGCACGGGTGTCCAGATTTCTGGTCTTCTGGGTTGTTACTAGCGCGCTACTCGCAAGTCTGACGGATACAAAATACTATATTCATATTGAGGTTGTCCCGCATCTGTGGGTTTATGGACAGTTTTGGAGATTGTTGACGTGGCAAGTAAGTTGAGTATTGGTATGGGATGGGATGGGGAACAAGATCTAATAACCCAAATAGGTATGCTATACAAACTCCACAGAAGTGCTATTCGCCGCAATGGCATTTTATCACTTGAGGGTGATTGAGAGACTCTGGGGGAGTCGGAAATTCGCTGTATGTCGCAAGTGTCCTCTACCTCAACTCCCTTTCTATTTTTATATATCTCTACGACTAAAAGCTAGGGTTCTTAAGCTAACGCATATTGGACGCAACTCTAGTCCTTCCTCGTCTCTACTCTTCCATACACAACTCTTCTCCCACCTCTTCTCCTAACCTTGGTCCTCCGCCCTCTTACCTTCAACCGCCTCAACCACCTTCCCGCCGGCCCAACGGCTATGCTATTCGCCTTACTAGTCCAATATCATGCCACTATCCCGCATATTTACAAATACAAGGTCGCCGCGACTGCGCCCTCCTCCACAAGCGGGTCGTCCTCCAACAGCTCGGCTTCGATCATGCAAACAGGCATCTTCCTCACCTCAAAGAGCCTCAGCTACGTCATACCATGCCAGCTAGCGCTAAGCCAGCTGCCCGGCTCCGCGCTCGCCGCGCTCGTCGGCTGGGCTGTCGGAACCGCGTACCGTCGCGACCTCCTACCCTGTGCGAGCCAGTGGCGCGTGCCAGGCTGGCTGGTGGGCGAGAAGCGCGACGACGGCGCCCGCGAGGGGTTCGAGGGGTTCGAGGGCCTGAGGAGAAGGCTGGAGGGCGAGAGGGAGGCGGGCGCGGGACAGGCGACGGGGATACCGGCAGCGCAGGGCCAAGGGGCGCCGAGGAGGAGAACGCTTGGGATGCTGATTGCGGAACAGTTTCGAGGCGTTGGTGGGGGGAGTGGGACCGGCGGTTAAGTTGGGGTAGACGGGGAATAATGGAGTTTGAGGGTTGAGGTTGGTGTATTATTACTCAGATCCTGGTGTTTCGGTGAGCGTTGTGGTGGTTAGAGACCTTTACTGTCGAATGAGGAGTGCACTAGCAGCGCCATATCAATACGAAAAGATTTAATACACCGATTAAACGAAGCAGCCTTTGGTGTTCAGCTATATTTAACTCTATAGCGCGCCAGTTCTAGATCTTAATTTATTTCTGGGGCACCACCAGTGCAGATGCGTTGTTGAAACTGCTTAGCTGAAGTTATCTGGTTTTTAGAGCTAGAAGTTGTGGGTATGGTTAAACTATTTTCTAGGGTTCTGTTAGAAGTAAATGATGTGTATTTTCTAGCCCAGTCTTTGTTTTCAGTCCTAGGGTCGCAATCAGTTTGAATTGAAATCACATGTCCAGTAATACTCAAGAGAGTGACCCAAGGGGAACCAATATGTGATAGATATCTGGCGATGCGTAATCCTTCCATAGTCATTGGTGGGTGGGCTTTGGGGGCGAGAACGCCACGAACTTGGCCGCGAACGTTCTTTTTCTGCAACCGGTACATTTCCATTCCCGCTTCAGCCCTGAGACTCTCAAATCTATCTGACGACAATTCACGGTCCAGAGATACTTCTAATTTAAGACGTTACTTCCTAAAAATCCTGAGGCCTTGAAGTCAGATTGGCTCAGCCTTGCAAGTGACCAATAATCCTCCCGATCCTTTCAGGGCGCCTATCTACTCTTTAGGTACCAAACTGCCCTCTTCATCTAGTTCTTACTTTTCTACCAAGTTCCCATGGGCCTTCCGCCTACTCATTGATCCTCGACTATCGGCCATTATCATTTGCTCTCACTTCATCAGCGGTCATAGCTACCATCCACCTCGTGCTAGGAATAATGATTGACGGCTTCCATTTCCGTTTCCAATGAATTCTGCCCAATCCTTTGTCTCAAGACGAGAAAACTTCTTGCGACGCTGCTCTAGACTTCCATAGCCCACACACTTTTCCTTCGTTTTCTTCACATGTTTCTTGGCTTATCTTGGCTCTCATCTTTCGAGCAGTTAAACGCTGCTGTAGTTGCGCCGCAGCGGAACAAACCAGGTAAAACGGCTCACACCGTGCATTCTCTTCCGGTCAAATAGGTCACAAGCTTTGCTCAGCCCTTCCTTGGCATACGCTTTTTTTGTGTGACGTTCTCCCTTTTAGCATCCTTCCGAGCCGAGCTGAGACGATCAGCCACTCTTCTCCGATAGCTTTAGATATGGTGGTCGCTCAGGCCGCCTGGCGTCAGACGTAGTGAGCTGTATCCAGTCCTTTGGATCGTTAGACGGTAAATGGACGCAAGAGCTGGTGGAATTGTGCTGATGGGCGCTTGTTGAGGGCGCTGAAGTAACATGTCTAGGGGTCTACTTGACCGCGCCACATCGCCCGCTGGTATATATATATACTAAAGCCTTTGTGGGTAGAGAACCAAACACTAGAATTGCATTCGCTCAGCCTTACGCTTCATTGCGTTTCAAGCACTGCTCATAGCCGTACATTGGTTGGTCACTACCTCTGCTAACTCGTGATGTCTTGCACGGCACCATACACGAATGCCATGCGCCTTGGTAGGAATGGTTTATCCGCAACAGAGACACCCCGTGCTGATAATGTACGGTAAACAGGGCAAGGCTTCAACACTTACACACAAGAAATTCGAATCGAAAGTGCTGTAGAGGTCCGACCTAAATCTGCAAACCGACCTAAAACAACTGTACCAGACAAGAAAGGAGATGAAAATCTTACCAAAGCTACAGCAAGCTCAGACGCTGCTGCATTACCACTAGCGCCCTCCCCTACGACTACGACAGATAGTCATGCGCTAGCGACCAGGCAGAGTCTAGATGCAGCTGCGAACGGAGTAACCCAACCCACAACGGGCGAAAGCGCTAGTCAAACTACGAGGCCTACATCTTCAGCGACCAACGACTCTCATAGCACCCTCATGTTCGAGCCAAACACAAATTCAGCATTCATCATACCCGCAGGACCGGTCCCAAACACCAGTCAAAGTGTGACGTACTCAACACGTACAATAGATAATGTTAGCGATATCATGGACGCACTCAACATTTCAACGGCCATGTCTATCAAGTACGGAACAATTCATGGAAATGGCAATGCCTCCTTCGTCAACGAGACCAAGGTCCTCGACAGCGACCTTAACTATGTCGTGAGTGTCATAGTCAACAATGATGCTAGAGCTTCGAACGACGACATGCAATTCAATGAGATTGATAAGCTTCCATTGGAAAGATTTACCGAAGTCTACGGAGATAGCTTTATTTCAGGATTCGTAGAGGGCGGCCAGTTCAATGCAGTGATTTCCGTCAAAGTACATGACAAGTCAAAGTTCAAGGCCGTGAAACAGGCTATCGACATCCAACTTGCTGTAGGTCCGTCTCCTGTTTCAGTCGGAGCCAGTGAGTCCTTAAACAAGGAACATCGTGAAGCACTAAAACATACGGAAATCACTATTTCAGTCAACTGGATCGGCGGTGGCAACATCAAGAAACCTGACGTCCAATGGACGCCGGAGACCGTCGCTGCTGTTGCAACTGCGTTCCCGTCTATGGTTGCTAGGTCGTCGGCAAGGACGATGGCCATCTTAACCAGATATACGTCTCTTAGAAGCTTTCAAGAGTGGAAATGGAAGAGACTCGATGAGTTGGAGGAGAAATTTAAGAAACAAAAGCAAGCAGATACTGTGAGTGCAGAAGAGAAGAAAGACAAAGCAGAACTCGAAGCGATCAAACGAAGGAAGTGGGAAGAGCCTAAGATCATCTTGAATTATGTACCCTGTGCGCTGTACACCGCGGATCTATTCGACGCGCTTATGATATATAAGAAGCTGTGGAAGGATATAGGAGAGAGTAAGTATCAAATCTGCACCAACTCTAATACAGAGTAGCTGATATTCCAACGAAGTGCTACAGAATCCTCTCATGTACAAGCTAAGGCCGTCGCGAAGGAATAAGGAAGGAGAAAAGAAAGCCCCAAGAGTCGCTATAAAAACTATAATACCGAACCATATAACACAGAATGCCATCTCACACAGTCCAATCGGCAGCAAATCTCCGCTGTTAGACCGGACCGAAGAATTAGAATCTGACATAAATCGAGGTTACACATTCAGCCTTGAAGATCTGCCAGAAGTGGTAGAAGACTGGGATCTCGACAAAATCAACAATTGCCGCGACGCTATTCCACCAGACCCGATGGAATTAAGGGAGGCACGCCTGCTTTGTCGCGAGGCTATGACATTGATTACTGAAGAGGTAGCGCGGAACTCCGAATCATACTTCCTACTATTTACTAATGATTTTAACCTCTTAGGCCTCCAGACTGGTCGATCATCCCCACCTCGCCTATGCCGAATACCTGGATAAGACGAAGACGGCGCGCATGAAGCGTCCTAACTACGCATATCCGGAGGTCTTGAAAGCAAGGTTGCCGGTTCCGGTCCACGACGATACGGGCGTTAACTTGTCTACTGATGGTGCATACCTGATGACGGAAAGCCACGTGCGTGACGGAAATCTTTGGTATCGGCATGACATGGTTGGCGATGCAGTAGACCCCGAGTTGCACAAAAATCTGGGCAGCAATTACAAGCACTTCTGCACTCTAAATTGGAGTGAGCCACTTGGCAAAGAAGTCCAAAACCCTCTACGACGGATAGTATTCCACCGCTATGAGCACCACCACTATCCAATGACCAACGAATTCTTCAAGAAATCGGATCGTGCTATTGGAGCCTTGGGTTTCGGTTTTGAGCAGGATGATGAAGACAACAAGAAGGGAGACGGCTGTACGCAGGTAGCAGGTCAGGTCCGGCGGGGAGAACAACACAAGTCAGCGAACTGGAGCACGTTCGACATTTCCGGCTTTGACATTACCAGCGTTGTCATTTCTTATATACCAGGCCAGAAACACATTGCTAAGATGGTTTTCCAAGACAAATATGGTGGGCCCACTAGGGATGTGTTTACGTTCCAGTCATGGGAAGGCAATGAACCAGAAGCATTGATACATGAACCGCTGGAGCCGCCAGATCAAGGGGATGGAGCCGTCTGGAAGTTTGTGGGACTCTCGGGCTCTTTTATTTCACATCCAATCCAGAACCAAGTATTGGCGAGAGTTAGTCCTATTTGGAAGAAGACGTAAGGGCTATTGGCAAGTAGTGTTGGGTATTGGTGGTTATGCTGTACTTTTGTGCTTTTGTACTCTGACGCTTAGTATTAGTATTTCAGAGTCTTTCCAAGGATCTGCTCCGATGAGCTGGTACACAAGAGACACAGGGAATTGTGTTATTTTTTGCAGTAATGCTTTATTCATAATTCACTTAATGAACAGAGATGTACATGTAGTTCGCGCGACGCCTCACATGGCACTACGTAATCTAATTAATCGCTCCTTTGGCACGTTCTAAATCTAATTGAGACTCTACTACAGCCTGTGCAGGCTCCAGTGTCCCCCCCTGTGTGCGCGCGCAACACAGCAATTTCGGTAATCACTAGTCAAGTGCACCATCTAGCGTACACCCTCTCGTCAATTCCGGTGGTTAGCGTGTTTTATTAACTTTCCCTTAAACAGCAAAAATACCAAAACTTCCCCTACAAAAAGGCCGTGCAGACGTGGCTGCGCTAACCACCGGAATTGACGAGAGGGTGTACTTTTTTAGTTACGAGCCCCGGTGCCTCTGCCCTTGGAAAATGTTTTGTATGCAGGGGTTACGGTCGGAAGTGCGTTGTTTCCGATGTATTTGTCAGAGAAGACCAAGCACGGAATTGCTAGAAGATGCACGTCTTCATATACAAACGCACGGTTCTTGGGCTCCTTGGCTGCCGTTGAGTTTTTTGCTTTACCGTGTTTAGCTTGGACCTCAAGCAGCGGCAGCAGTAAGGAAGGCCCAGCTACTCGCCATTTTCAGCTACTCGGAGTACCCAAATCTCAACTCACACATCTTTCCATGCCCTGCGGTTTAGCCGCTGCCTATCCTCTGATTCGCTGTCGGCTTGCGGGCCGATATATGACTGCCTTTTGTGACAGCGTGGTGCTGCTTCGTCGCGTCACCAACAGGCTTTGGTTGCTGCGGCCTTACCTGCGAGCACATTTCATTCTCACACAGAGGTAAAAAGTCCGGTCTCGCAGAGGCTATCGACTGTTCGGAACAGGAAGAAGCTACTACAAAACCCTTCAGCCATGTCCATAAAGTAAGTATATTTCCCTCAAAGCTCATGATCACCGTTACCCCGCGAGGAGCTCTCCAAGCTCACCGATTCATCCCCTGGATCTAATGGCTTCTGACCTCGTATCCTTTTGACTTGTTATTTCTGTTATCTGCAGTCGCCATGCTAAAACGTATCCGTTTGTCCAAAACCAGCTGGGTTATGCTCTCGGAGAGTGGAGGCTTTACCCCTCTACCTGGAGAAAAGACTCTCTACACATCGCCTCCACGGACCACTCTCTCACTACAGAGTCTTAACAAATACCCTGGGAAGGAGCCATACATAATACAAAGCAGCGCAGGCTGCGTGCGCCTCACAAACCGACGAGTAAGCTTTGCCAAGCTAGACTCGATATCATTCAAAACTGACACTAGAACTTTGTAGCTAATATATCTCCCTGCCTCACCCACGCCTGAACTACACTCCTTCGCCGCTCCAATACTCAACTTGCATGATACCCATGTAACTGCGCCTTGGTTCGGCCCAAATGTATGGACATCAATCGTGCAACCAGTTTCTGGGGGTGGAATACCTCCACAACACGCCGCGCTTGAACTTCAAATCACCTTCAAAGAGGGTGGCGCCTTCGACTTTCACACTAACTATGAGAGACTAAAGGAACGCTTACAGCAAGCAGTCGAAGTAGCTAGAGAAAGCGGATACATAACGGGCGATGGGTCAGAAAGCGGAGGAGGGCGAGGTGCAGGAGCGTTGGCTGGTGTAAACCTCGATACTGTGCACTTAGATGAACTGCCAGCGTATGAGGAATCTGGACAGAACCCGCAGCCTGGACCTGCAGCGCCTTTAGCGACCCCTCCGGCACCACGAGATAGTGGGATAGGAGTTTCACCGCAATCAGCTGGACAGCCCTCGCCACAACCAAGTCCTCGAGAGGAGACTTTCAGTCCGCCGGCAGAACCTCCGCCAGGATACGAAGAGGTACAGCGGGAGAGTATTGTAGACGAGCTGGAAAGAAGACTGCGGAACGCAGAAGAGGATGATGGATGAGGCTATGGCATTTTAAGGTGGCAGTGTGAGCGTTTTATTTGAACCCGAGGGATGGAAAGCGAGGCGTTCTACGGAACCGGTATATCTATTCACCCTAGGAAGATGCCTTCTTAAGAAATATAGGATCGTATGGGTGAAACGCTTGGATGATATCAAAGGAGGCACTTAGTGGCTTTGGAAAGAAGGTATGGGTAGGCTTCCTGGGTTACACACCCCTCTCCACGTATATTTTTCTACATGGATTGTGATTTGTGTTCAGCACCATTCCCATCTTGAGAGATATCAATACCTTGGAGAACATATATGGGTCAGCATCAACAGAGATGATGGCCTGGTGAGGTACAAGAATGCCCTCTTGAACACGTCAACAGCTGGCTTTCCAATATAAATTTCAACTGGCGATTTCTGCATCTGGGCTTGCTTCCCCGTACCCCACATTCTGCACGCCTGCATGGATGCCTCCAAAACCTTAAACGGAGCTTCCCTTCATGACGTTTGAAGGTGGGAAGGCTATCTTCTGCACATGATTGATGCAGCCAATACATTGCATGTGAAGATGACCTAGCTCTATTCGCTTAACAAACCGCAAGTGGAAGATACCTCGGTATTTTGGTGGAACATTCGACATCATAAGAACTGCCGCCCACCCTGCCAATTGACTGTCTACACCCGTCTGACACCTCCTTTTTCTATTTTACAACTCTTTCAATATGGCAAATCAGACTGGTAGGGGCTTGCAAGGTATGTAGAGGGTTGCGTGGCTTAGAGAACAATCGGTGTAGCTGATCTCTTCGTCATAGCTCAGGAACGGCTTTCGCAGGTCAGCGATCACCTAAAAGCCTCTGAGGTCGATATTCCAAGGGGGAAGGAGGCTCTTTTAGAGAAACATCCTGACGATGTATGATTGGCTCTCCTTTTTCCTTAAAGACTGAGTCCGAAGCTTTAAAGTACTTCAACACCAAAGTGTAGACTTGGACCCCGGTGGCAAGGACATTGTGCTTCTTGTTGTGACTTTCGAGTCATTCGTACCCTCTCAATATAAATATCATAGTTGCTCTGTATTTCCTCATTATTCTTGCGCCTGCTAACCCAACTTCTCTTCCAGGTTGTCGTAACCTGCGCTCTCCGCACCGCCATCACCAAAGGCGGTAAAGGTGGTTTCAAAGACACAGCCGCTGCCGACCTTCTTCACGGCGCCTTTAAGTCCCTCATCTCCCGCTCCGGCGTCGATCCATCTCTCGTTGAAGATATTGCCGTCGGCACGGTGCTAGCACCTGGTGGTGGTGCCACAGAATTCCGTGCCGCAGCGCTTGCAGCAGGATTCCCCGTCACATCCGCAGTAAAGAGTTTGAACAGGCAGTGTTCGAGCGGCTTACAAGCATGCGTCGACGTGGCCAACGCGATAAAGTCTGGCATGACTGAGATTGGGGTTGGTGCTGGTGTGGAGAGCATGAGTACTCAGTATGGGTAAGATTGCAGCATTGTCCATCAGCAACATGCTATACTGCAACCAGCACTAACAGAAACAGCCCTCAAGCCGTCACCGAATTCTCCGAGCTCCTCGATTCCCACACCGAAGCCAAGAACTGCAAAGTCCCCATGGGCGTGCTCTCCGAAAAAATGGCCAAGAACAAGAAGATCGCCCGCGCAGACCAAGACAGCTTCGCCGCACAGTCCTTCCAGAAAGCCGTCGAAGCCCAAAAGAAGGGCCTCTTCGACGAGGAGATCGTCCCGCTAACCGTAAAATACACGGACCCCAAGACGGACGAGGAGAAGACAATCACCGTCTCGCGCGACGACGGCGTCCGCGAAGGCATCACCGCCGAGAGCCTCGGTAAGATCCGGCCTGCGTTTGCAAAGGACGGCAGCATCCACGCTGGCAATGCGTCCCAGATCTCCGACGGTGCGGCAGCCGTGCTCCTCATGAAGCGCTCCACAGCTCTGCGCCTCAGCCAGCCCATCCTCGGAAAGTTCGTCCAGGCATCCGTCGTCGGCGTACCGCCTCTCCTCATGGGCGTCGGCCCAGCAGCCGCTATCCCTGTGGCGCTGAAGAAGACGGGCTTAGATAAGAACGATGTTGATATCTATGAGATTAACGAGGCGTTTGCGAGCCAGTGCCTCTTTTGCATCAACGAGCTGGGCTTGGATATGAAGAAGGTGAACCCCAAGGGTGGCGCGATTGCTTTCGGGCATCCTCTTGGCTGCACGGGTGCAAGGCAAGTGAGCACGCTGTTGACTGAGCTGAGGAGGACGAAGCAGAGGATCGGTGTTACCAGTATGTGCATTGGAACGGGAATGGGTATGGCAGCCGTTTGGGTCGCTGAGTAGATGATGCATTTTTCGGCATATGTAATATAATTCTTTTGATCTGAGTGTATTCATAGATTTGGATAAAATAGGAATGCATCAGTTAATCTAGACAGGCCTGTTTCATTCTCACTCTCGATATCAAATGCGGTCATTCCTTGCAGACTAATAGGTTTTATTAAGTCTGTCCTGTGATGTATTGATTCCAGAGTCAAGGTTTCTATCCACAGAACCTCAAAAGTACCTCCAACAATCGCAACTCATGATATCGCCGCCTCCCCCCACCTCATTTTGTGAAAATACCCTCGAGTCACCAAGAACCACCAAATTTTCGACAGATCACTCAGTTGAGGATAAGTGTATCGTTGAAGCAGAAACACGAGGATCAGTACATCTCCACGAGGTCCTCCACGAGGTCCTCCACGGTACTCTCACTAGTCTTCCCCTTCAGCGCCATCCACAACTCTTCTATCTTCTCTTCGTGTTTCTTCTCCATCATTGTCAACTTCTCTACATACCTCTCCTCAATTATCCTCGTCTGCTCCAATAAGGATGCTTTCACGTACTTCTCCAGGGCGTCATGGCGCTCATTGATCGTCTTCTGCTGAGTCAGCAGCATACGAAGCACGGTTCTGCACGAGAGCTTCTTCACTTCCGTCGCCTTGGTGTCAGGAGCCTGCTTTTAACCCGGTGGTTAGCGGTGTTCAGCAGACGTTGCTTGAGGTTTTTGTGGAAGTCTTACATCACCTCCGAAGTCGACTATGGCTGCCTCCATCGAGTTCACTAGCTGCTCGAAGCGCTTGACATCGAATGGGACAACGGCCGCCCTGAGCTGCTCGAACCGCGTGCGAGAGAGATTTCCGCCGACGCCTTGGCCTTTTGCGCGGTAGCCGCGTGAGGCAACGTATTTGTCGTAGGTTATGTCATGTGCAGTAATAACGCCAAATTCGATACACGGAGTCTCTGCTGCAGTGTTGTCCGCAGAGACTTCTACAGTTTTTTGAGAAGGACTGCTTGGGGGATTCGGAGGGCCCGGAAGAGAGTTAAAGACAGTGAGAAGGTGGCCATTGAGCTTGCTCGTGGCTTTATCGGAGACATAGCGGAGCACTGTAGCCACTGCGGAAAGGTGTGAGCGACCTGAGGCGCTTGGCCTAGAGCTAGATGTGTTGTCCATGGTGGTCGCAGGAACTTGTCACCAAGATATGTGAGCAGTCGGAAGGATGTTGGAATTGGTTGTGATTACGAACCAAGAGCACCGGAATGACACCCACAAATGTTGAGTCTTTGAACCAAAAGGGAGGCGGAAAGAGTGGCCAATGAATGTCGAGATGCCTGAGGGGGAAGAGCGTATAGAAGGAATGGAACAGGCCACACGAATGCTTTTGAATTTGGCTACGGTGAATCAGTTCAAATTTTCTGGCAGGCTGACAGGGTGCGTGGAAATGAATGAAATTAAGCATACTAAAAACGCCATAGGCAAGAAGCAGATGTGCTCTCCTTTTCTATAGCCTCTCTTTTATCTTCACCCTCTCATCTGATTTACAGCCTCCAGGATATATTCAGTGGCATATGTATAGAGGTACTAGCCATTCAACCACCATGCCAGTGAATCCACCACGCACTTATTCAACGAGGCTTGCCGTAGTTGCGAAGAGGCGTCGACTTACGGCACGAGCATCCACAGAGGCCCAACCCAAGGTCAGCAAACCACTCCAGGAGGTACTCGATGCTCTTCACCTCGACAGCGAAGCAGACCTAATATCGTGTCTTCTTGAACGCGAAGCATTTCTCGAGCCATGGGCAATATTCCGCGACGAGGTCGTTTGGGAACCGAACTCTGACGGCCTGATTATCGGAATGGATGATTTAATACCTCAAGTTATTCAAGAAGTAAAGCTGAACAGCTTGAGCCAGGATTTGACCCCCAATAAGTTCGATACGTACTATCATGTTATACAATTGTATTCTTCGTTGATTCGGAATCTGCAGCAGAAAGAAGAGGTTTTCTATGGTTGCGAGGAGGACGAATACTCAGACATTTGCAAGTCGCTTGCCAAGCTAGCCAGCTTCCTGCGAGTGCAGTACAAATCCGGTAGAGGATTCCTAATTCGGGTAATAGAACGAGCGAAACCATCAAGGCATGCTAAGCTTTCCGCTGAACTTATCAAGACTGGAGACCATCCTAACGCCATAGAGTACTGAGAGAAGAGGATGGTTAGGATGACGGTGGCTGTCAACTTGCACGAAGATGAAGGTTACGAGTTATTGCAGGGCATGTTTGTTGACTCGACCAACTAATCCATCCATCATCCAGCCGCGATAGAGGAAGGTAGAGTGGAATACAACCTAAACGGCAGACCTTCCGGTCGGTACACCAGTGGCAACGGTTGTAATAAGGATAGAGATCGTAGCGTGAAGGAGATGCGTATCTGCAATCAAGACGTCGAAACCATAGCTGCAGTGGAGGTGGAATGTATCCAAGGTGTACAGCCTGAGGAAAGTCAAATTGATAATACCGTTGAAGAGAGCAAGCCAATCGATCTCGCAAAATGCATCGAACGTAGCCCATCCAACGTCTTTGAGACTAGCGATGAGCAATTTCGTCATGAGGATGACGAGCCTGAAAGCATGGCGGTCGAACGGCCTTCCACTCAACAACGAGTTATGTTCACCACTGCCTCTTAAATGAATCGGGTTCAAGCGGCCACCACTGAAACCCCTCAGAACGCCGAGACAGAGGACGAGAATGATCAGATCGTTCCGATCAAAGATCTATCCATGGACGAAGACTGGGTAGTCAAAGTGACTGACTTCGCGGCAGAGAAAATACGGGCGATAGACTTCGCATTCAGGGTTGCATTCAAAGAAGATAAAGAGGCCAAATTTTGTGAAGAGCCTTCCATTCACAACTCCTGGGGAGGCGACATCGTTTTGAAGCGGCTCAAAGAGAAGCAATTGGTGGAGACTGGATCTGACTCGGTAGACAGTGATACGGAGAATAGTACGATGGAGTTTGACATTTCAGCTGATGGTGAGACTTCAGAGGGTGAAATGGAAGATGAAAACGAGCTTGCGGAAAAATCTGTGGGCGGGAAGACTTTGGTTAACCAACTTAATAACTCAACCAGCACTAATGCCATCTCAGGGGAAGTCCCAACGATAGATTCCGCGCGTCAGAGGGCAGCAAAGAAACACGCCCCCAAGCCACCAGCAATTTTCCTGCCCCAAATGCGGACATTCTCAGGATCAGGTAAAAGCGGGGTGAAGGGACACATCGGCATCCTCCGTCAGCAGAAGGCCAAGATCACTCTCTATAAGCGGCAGCTTGCATCAGGAAGGAAAACGGCTCGATTAAACACTCTGCTGAATGAAGCTAGGAGAGTGTACAACGCTAAACGAGCCGAGCTAGCTAAGTTTAGGCGAGCTCCCTGGGCTAGCGCTTTGGATACGGAGTTTCCGGAGAGCGTGGAGACCAGTACGAAGACGTGAAAGCAGTGATGAGGGCTAGATGTTCGCTTAAAAGGCATAATTGAACATCTCGCCGTTGAACTGTAAAGAACGTGTTGGAATCGGATGAACGCTTTGATCGGGAAATGATCGTATTCGCTGAGCGGTATAGGAGCGATCGATAGCATATATAAGTTCCCTGATAGGAGGAACACTACCGCCCTGAAAGTTAACAAACCTAGATCGTAAGTATGTCAAAGGGAGTGTTAGTAATTGTGATAGTGTATTCGCTCTGTTCCTCTCTTCTCAGATCTCAAGGTGTAATTTATTTTGCTATAGCACTTGCTCATCTTAGATCAGATAGTTGGTGGGGGACTGCCCGTATGAAAACTTGCGATAGGGAACTCACCTAATATAATGCTCCAAAATTGCGTCTAATTCAAGTAAATCTGAAGTGAAATGAGCTAAACTGTGAGATTCGCGAATATGACTGCCCTTCCAGCGCTCTTGATAAAGGGTCCCTTCTACTCCTTCATCCCCTGACTGACACCACCTATCTCCTTTCTCAAAGTCAAATTTCAACAAACGCGGTTCTGTGATAACCAGGTTCATCTCTAGTTAGTTGAGCTAATTCCACTTCGGCTCCTTAGACGTCATTCCTCTCCTGCCTCTCCTCTTAAACCGGGCTTACTCTGGAGAATAAGTGGTAACAGCCCTTTTGAACACAATCTTAACTTCGGACATCTCAACGTCGATCTGTAGATTGTCAGATATTTCCGTTACACAGCCATGGCCCTCCTGACGCTTGTTGATCTCTCGCGCTAAATGAGACCCCGAAATTCGATTGACCTACAAGAGAAAGTCCTCAAGAGAAAAGAATTCCTGGTCCCCTGGATTGAATGTCGGGACGACTTCTTGATGCACACCAGAGAGAAAATGGGCGGAAAGAAACGGCTTTCGTGCAAGACCATGTCTAAACTGTTCAATGACGAGTTAGAACTTGGCCGATCCTCAAAATACATAGCCAATGGACGCAATCTACTTGACAAAAATCTTTGGCAATGGAACGATTATCATCTGCGATTGTACCTGTCCGCTGAGAACTTCGAAGGGATGAGCAGTTGTCCAAGACGGCACCTTCGCGTTTCTTTACTATCTTGTGCGATGCCTGAGAAATTAGTACAACGCCTACGAAGCTGATTGGCGCATGAAGCTTGGGCCCTTGGCACGGCTTGTTGAGAAGGAAAGCCAGCGTATCAGCTCTTCATATAACAAAAAGTTAGGACAAGCAGCGGCATCAAACATCTTCGGAGGACGGCAGGTGGCAGACAGATGCAAGCACATTGGTCCAAGGACAACGCAACCACTCGACGCAACCACTCAGCACAACATCAAAGTCACAGGCTCGCTGTAACAAATCATCCGGTGTCCTAATTTTTGCCGAGCGCACAGCTACTACTGCAATCAAACTGTCAGAAAGCGAGAATGATGCTGAAATGACTGACTCAAGTGGCGATGTTCCACTGATTCTTCGCACAAGGGTACTAAGGCTTACGGCGTCAGAGCAAGTTGTTCAATACTGCAGAAGTAGGAGACGCCGTGACGGAGGTCTCAGCTGATGACGATGGCAGAATCAGCCCTATTAACTCCGAGGATATAGAGCAGTTGCATGCTGCGTACTCTCCGGCCTAGAATGTTATCACTGAAGACTCAATCGACGGTGGAAGTGAAGCTGGCGACTGCCTCGTCTCTAGCATGCTGGACTATATTAGCTTGGAACAATTGTCAAATCCTATGACTGATGAGCCTCCAGCCCAGACAGCAACCATCACAGCGGACTATGTCTTTATCCTCTACGATGGGCAATATATGATTGCCAAGTACCAGCAGGAGGTGGATGAAAGGGGATCGGATGATAAACTTGCTTGGAGGCTGAAGCAACATAAGCTGAATTATGAATCTGCGCGGATGGAATTGATTCGACTGTATAGTGGTGAATTGGAACCGGAGTTGACGGCAGAGTTCCCAATAATCGACGAGGACCAAGCGGTGTTATCGACCTAACATTTGGCGCGAATGAAGTGTTTGGAGAAGCCGTTGCGGAAGCCATTTCAATGGAAATGTGATCGCATGCAGAGAGAAGCATTATAGATGGCAAAGTGGATTGGTAAATGGACTAAGAGATAGTTAAAGGAATACCGATGTCGATGCGGCGTTTCTGAAAAATGAAAGGAATCAGTGTTTAGGTACCAAATTGCGCCAATATCGTGAGGGGTGCCTGGCGCTTTGTTTGAGCGTAGTAAACACCAAAGGACCGGTGAGATTATTGAAATGCTGCAAAAATGAATGGGGTTTCGTGGTAAGACTGTACTATTTCAAGGTAAAGTCTTGAAATCTTGTCATTTGGCTTCTCTGAACCGGACTATGGCAAGCGGCACGACCTGCGAAATTTCTTCTATATGAATGAAAGGTACAACATGGCACTGTAAAAGGTAGTGGAATAGGCTACTACCTAAGAGACATGTGAACGCAAGGCATCCTCAATGTCTTCTTCTTTCCTCCAAGTGTGCCGGACGATGGTCTCCCCAAAATGTGCCTCATCTGTTACCTCTCCCCTAAAATAAGGCTCACTAATGCTGGAGGATGTGAAACAGTTCTAAGTTTCAAATCCCCCACCATACCACAAGCTGAATCAGAAGGCACGGCCAAGCAGAAGACCTTAGAGCTGTGTCTGATATCGCTCTCTGACTCGATATGGCCACACTCTCAAAAGAGGACACAACTGGTATCCAAGTTTGTGATCATCGAGATATCGAAGATAGCCCGTCGAAACTGTGATCGGAGGATCTTTGCTTTGTCATTCCGATAACGAGGGTTCAAAATAATCATTTCGTGATGCATATTTCAGCTTCCATCAATATAGAACTGGTAAGGCAATTCCCCAGGCCCCGGGTTAGGATTTAACCTAACTACAGATTGCGCTGAGCGTAGTGATGACGAAGACGAGTTCGGTAATCCAGAAGATGGGCTCCTAGCAACTGATGCAATTCTAACAGATCCCATGGAATCATTGAAGAGAGTTCGAGGTATCGTTTGTGTTTCCGAACTAACAGGACGCGCCCTTGATGGTGCCGTTCGAAGCGTTCCTGGACTGCCACTCCGGTCACTATACGAAGACGTGCTACGTGCGTAGGCAGAATTATTTTCTGCTGTCGCACGTGGGGTACGGTAATGAACAGCTGAGCTTGTAGAGCTGTGCGACAAGTCAGATAGTGCAAAGCTTTGAGTCTCGGACTCTGATTCTGCTGCTTGAATTTCGGCGAGAAGGGTCGGGTCAAGTTCGGTCATGCCACTTAGTATGCCCGTAAACACGGACATGAGGCTTCGGAACTCGGGCTCTGTGAGTGCTGAAGCAGAGAATCTTGCATATTCATACTGAGAAAGAAATTTGATACCAAGCGCGGGCGGGTTGATAAGTCCAAAAGAAGACAGCCGGCCTAGGTAGTCGCGCAAGCCCATGGCCGCTGGTCGCTGAAGAAGCGCTACGGCTTGCGCATCTGGTATCACCTGGGTATTATCATGGGTGTGCAGTTGTGTGCCCAACGCTGGGTCCGAAGGCGCGAGAGAGACTGCCTTAGCCTCAATTAGATTTGGCAGCTCGAGGATGACACTCCAGAAGTTCAAGTGTGGGAAATCCTCAGTAGCTGGAGAAAACCATCCCGGATGAGCTATGTGCCCCCAAGGAGGTGATGAATCGGAGACGTGTATGACAGTCGCGTCGTGTGCATGACTACGACGCTTGAAGGTAGGATGGGCGCGTTCCGCCGTAGACGGTCTTGTTCCTGTTCTCCCATCGCCCTGTATTTCTCCACGAGTATCTCTTGGCTTTGAATCCCATGCAATGATTGCGCTTCTCTTTAAGTTCTTCAGAATCATACGCCGCACCATCTTGCCCACCTCGCCATTCTCAACAGGTATGTACGCCTTCGGTATCCCTGCTAGAACACTTCGATTTGTATAGAGTCTAGTCGCATAGATCAGGATGGTGATGAGGAAGGTGAGGACATAGACGCCGGCAACGATGAATATCTTCTGGATGTCATTGCTTCGAATGGACTGGTATATAGTATCGGCCGGTGTGACTCCCAGGAGGATAATGAGGATAAAGAAGAGGAGTGTATAAGTAGTACTGTACCAGATGCGGAATAGAGGGATGTGCATATGCATATTTCGGAAGAATTACATGATGCTTTTAGGGTTTCAGGATGCTTAGATGTACGATGGGGGTGCAACCATGCTTGCCTCATTGGGCCGCTCCGTATCATCGCGCTTGGAAATAGCAACATTACGCAACTTTTGCTAGTTGAACGGCCGCGTACCGAATTACATTTGGAGAAAATAAAGACTTATGCAGAGGGGGGGAGATATGGAATATTAAATATTAAAGGTTACGCTATAATTTTAGTGACTTTCAAAGTAAGTTTATCTATAGATCTTGTGAATGACGATTGAGCCTTTGCCGAAGCCACAGCCATTTCCTATATTATTGGCTGCCTATTTCTATTGCAACTAATCTTTCCTCAGTCATGCAGCAACCGCTTGCAACAACCACATGGAACATTATGGCTCCCTAGAGAACGCCTCAAACAATGGTCCCTGATACCTCCGTACTAAGCAGCCTACGGTTTCTGTTCGATATCGGCCATGCCAGTTTCCTTGTCAACGACGTAAAAGATCTTGCTCTCCGGAGAGTCATATGAACCATATTTTATATCCCATCCTGATGCCCTGTTGTCGATCCGATGCAGATTAGAAGAAGATAGTCAAACTATGAAGAAAAGAAACTATATATACACGAGGAAGGCGTAGGCAATAAAAGGGGAGTACAAGGGGGGCACAGGCAACAGAAACAGTGTGAGTCATAGGGTGATAGGCAACTGGAACAGGAACAGGGTAATCGGCAAAATCCGACCTGAATTGACACCTGTACTTGCGCTTAAATGAAGTTCGACCCATTTCGTCATCATCATCCATACACACACCCATTTGACCAGTAGCTAACTGTGATGGGGTCGACAGAGAAAGAAAAGGGACTTCTTGACTTTGGCGCCTGCAGCTTTGAGCATCTTTGATTGCATGTATGTATCATAAGCACCTATTTCGGCATCGGCCAAACCGGACCAAAGTCCCAACTTATGAGTGAGAAAAACTTAAGTGCTGGAAGCTTACTGACGATGCTTTCAGCTCTCATTTGCGAATGCTGTTCTGTGTGGCAAGATAGCCCAGGGATAGAGTTGAATTCGAATCGTCCGAGTCGCCTGCAGATCACTGCCAATTCATAACCCAAGAAGGGGGGGTTTAAAATGGCGTGGTGCACTTTCCCAACTCGATACATCATCGACGTATTTGTTATGAAAGGATATATGAGCCGATATATTTGCGATATATCTACAGTTAGAGCCAATATGTTCGGAGGATAAAGTAAGTGCAATCGAAGCGTGGCCATCCGAGAATCGGAAAGCGTTGGAGTCGTAGAAGATCCCGATCGCCCTTGAACGCACCTGCCCCGAGGCTGGAGCAGATTGACATGTATGCCCTTCAAGTTGTCTCGGAGAATAACACTATGGTCATCGGTGGCGGTTATTTCTTTCCAAATGCTTGGCCATATATCAATCGGGCGGTTGGGAACGAGGCCACACTCGTAAATTCGATTACGCAGCTCTCCGGGGAGATGCATAAAATGAGAGTGTGGAGGATCCGCCCCAGCTGCAACATATCGATAATTAATATAAGAGTAAAGGGATGCCTGGTGCTTTGGACGAGGTGATTCACCACCATCGATTGGGTTGAGAACTAGATATCTCAATGATTGGATCATGTCTATCGCCGCCTTATATCACTTCTTTAAGGCCTCGATCTCTATATCTTTCGCATTTAATTTGTCCGTAAGAACTCGGTTTTATATTTCGAGAGCGTGTTTCTCCATCGGGTCGTCGTCACCTCTACAGGGGGGCTGTGCCATAACAATTTTAATTTTGCGCGTTGAGGTGCAAAGGCGTGACTGATACCGGATAGAAGTTGCGGAGCCCGGAGTGGAGTTAGACATTGTTGAGCAAGGTGCAAAAGACGTGCTAGGTGGTAATGGGAAAGCGTTGACACAACAGTTGAGTACCAGGTAGTGGGTGTATTAGAAGATCTAAGAAAAAAGGGAAAATATCCTGCGGAAGAATGCGCAGTGTGTAATGGAGACCAAGCGAGACGTTTTTGGTGAATTAAGAATAAAGGTAGCACGCGGATGTATTCACTTATTTGATGCGCCATTTAAAATTGCACGAAGCCCAGCAGATTCCTACTGGACACGACCAGAAGACGCCCGGCTAATGTATGTGAAAACAAGCTTTCACATAAGACAAAAATTGGATGATTTCGGCTTCGCCCAAATCCTCCAAAATGTAATCTGCATACTCTTCGCAACGCATCATCATATGATATGCCCATTTTCTATGAAAGGTCAAACCCAGCCCCGGAAAACACTGAGTAAAGCAACTTTTCCTTTAGTACGTCCTCATCAGTGTACATTGGAAGTTTCAACAGGTTCACACAGGTACTCGTGCTTGGCAGCCTCTCCTGGTTACTGCCCGCATCCCTGATACTGAATCGAGGACTTAGCGTGCCAAAGCCCAGCAAAGGTGCTCGAGGTGTCGATGTCACAAATTTGAGCACGGCACGCCTTTCACCATCACTCAGTTGTTCCATGACGCGCCAGAAAATTTGGATGGTTGGATGTTCGAGCCCGTCATCACCGATAACATAGACGCCTCCATATTGAGTATTGCGGCGTAGGTCATCGATGTCTATAGAGGAAGATGTACCGCCTATTAATGTCTGTAGTTCGCTGTGGTTGAACATGCTTAACCATGATGGCTGAATCATAGTAGCAAGGCCTCGGAGGAAAGCTGTAGTTTGAAGATAAGGTTGATTTTGTAGGCGATGACGAGCCATGTACGAAATATACATGAGGCGATTTTGATTCGTGACAGGAGTGTTGGAGCCGTTTGTTTTGAGATCCTTTGTGATGGTTTTCGTAGCACCTGTATGCCGGTCGATTGTGACAGTGTCTGTAACAGTGAAGTTGAGTGAGAAGTCTTCTACATCTCCGGTGTAGTTCTTTAGTTGGTGCTGTGAATGGAGTCAGTCGTAATCATTTGGAAGTTAATGGATAAGACCTGCTTACCAAGCCCTGATACAGTCCCTCATCAAGGTCACGGAGATCATTAAGAGTGGCGCGGTATCCCGACTCCTTGGGGGCTGAACCAGTTCCGCCTGTCAAAGCCCACTTTCGAAGAAAGAAAGGTGCGAAATTGACATCCACAAGGATACCTTCATACAAACACTTTCCAATAATGCGGCCGAGAAACTCGTAGCGCTGTAACAGCTCCGTTACCTGAGTTCGGAATTCGATTGAATTTTCTGGTATTCCAGCCAGCCTCAAAAGTTCCTTCTGCTCCTCGACAGCTGACGGATTCGCATAGAGGAGATGTTGATCGTTTTCCACGAAGAGATCAATTCCGTCCGATGGATTGAATGCCTGGTGCGTGACACTGGTCAAGAATTCCTTCGTGACACCACCGCCATCGATACCCGCTTCAACTGTATCAAACTGATCCACAAAAGTTATCTGAATCGGCTCCTTAAGGCCCTGTCCAAGGGGATAAAATTGTTCAAATGCATCATCAAACTCGTGCTCACGACGAATTTTTGCGTGGTGTTTTTCGTATTGTTGCGTTGCATCAGGACGACGCATCATTGTCAAGCGCCAAGTATCGGCATCAACATGGCCCCTTCGCTTGTTCTGGCAGTTGATATTAGCTTGATTTCCGAACTTAATTATAAATAATCACAAACTCACCATGTCTAGAGTGACGAATTCGCGGAATATTTGCACTCGGGTTGTAAAGGGAATGAAAAAGGGCATGTTTTGAAGGATTTCTAAGCGAGGTGCAACAGCCTGTAGATAGCGCCTCCTTGAAGCCTTTCGCTGCTGCCGCTGGAGTCGTTCGAGTCGTCGAGCCTGTTGGGTCCGACTAGTGCCTATAAGTTGTGGAGAATCTTCGTAGTCTTCATCATCATCGTCCTTGTTTATGTCTTCAGCGTCTTCTTCCTCAATTCTGTGTCTGCTCTCCTCTTCTTGGACGACAGATGGAATAAAGCCTCCCATGTCAAATCTTGAGGTCATTAGCCAGTGGTCAGTTGGTAAAAACTTACGACGAGAGTCACGCTCGTAGACCATGCGAAGAAGACCAGTGACAAGGCCTTTGACATAGTCAATGCTTAAGCCTGCCACACCACCCACCGAGGGCTCAGTTGGTTTTGGCCCCGGTTGTGATAACTCGGAAATTCGTCGAGCGCTGCTAGAGAAACTAAAACCGCTAATACTAGCACTACTTGAATCACGTTCTTCCGTGCTGGCAATATCGGAGGCGTTAAAATATAGCGTGAACCCGAGATTCTTCAGGAAAGTCGTCAAGGCCTTTACTTCTCCAAGCGGTAAGGCATTTTCACGGGTCATAGTAGAGCCTACGGGAGAAGTTCTTGTGAAATCTATATTTCCACCAGAGAAAAACTCCTCATCGTCCGTGACTTTGAGTACGAATGTATAGAGTTCCAGAAAGACAAGGATTACTCTCCATTCATCTTCAACCAATGAGGTTGTGTCCCGATCCGAATACGGGGTTTTCCAACTATACTTTGTCACTAGGCCTTTTGATTTAAGCAAATCGATAGCTGCACGGGAATCCCGAGTGGTCGAGTTAAATACTGAAGAGTTTTTTGTGGCTTGCCAGAAGTACTTGATGGCAGGTAAGCTCTTCGAGGGCCCGTCAGAGCTAGAAGACGTAGGACCAAGGTATAGCCACATCCGTATTTCATCCCCCCGGCGAGGAAAGAAGCGAAGTAGGGCGAGGGCATAGTTTGCCAGTTGCCTAGCCTCCTCAACTTTATCTTCTCTTGATGCCGACGCTGTTCGTGAGGAACTCGACAACAAGCTGCCAACGCTCTCTTGGTTAACCAGGGACATAATCTGTTCTCGCACAAATTCGTTGATTGAAGAAAGCTCGTATGATGGCGAAATCTCATCCAGTTGATGAGCGTCGTGTATCTGACCGTCAACGATATTATTTGGCAAGGAATTGAGGAGTGACGAGACCACGGAAACGAAATCTTTGTGCGAGGAGTAAGCTTGCGGGCTGTGGAAGTCGTGAACATAACGGTGGAAGTATATGAAGCAACCCAGAAGTCGGGCCCGATTTCGGCTCTCAACCAACTCTGGATAAGCAACAAAGCTCGAAGTTTTGAGTAGAGTGACTAATGCGCTCGCAAGAAGTTTATAATTAACACGGTCTGCCAGTGAGTTAAGCAAGCTGTTCACTGGAGCTGGAGACGTAGAATTATTTTGTTGAGTGAGCACTGGAATAACCATGAAAGTACATGCAAAAGCCTCATATGCATTGAGTGTATATCCAGTGACCGTTTTCATAGGTGACATTGTTGTCTCCATAATGAGGGTTAAAGGCGCCGCTCCGGCACCAGGAAAACCCAGGTCGTCTGCTGGTTGGCGCCATGTCGATGAAGTCTTTTGCGCCACCATCGCGATAGTGCGGTAGAATTGCTTCGCGTTTTGAGCTGTTTCAGTGGGAATCTGCCCGGCCAAGAAGTTGAGGATGACCATAAGCACGTTACAGCTACTCCAGTCACAATTACATGATCGTAAACGATGCTCCAGAATTGGCAAGACTAATCTTTGCAGGCGAAGGTATGCTAACGGCCATGATCCACTGGAGCAATTAATCCCTTCGTTTTGGGTTGTGAGGATTTGACGATAGCCATAATGCTTTATTCTCCTGATATCTTCCTCATTCCCCACCTGAGCAAACCTGAGAAGATATTGCAGTTGTCTTAAGGACTCGGCCCCCGAAGCATACGGGGTGGGAGCATTAGAAATATGCTGGCCAGCGGATACTTGTTCCACAGCATCCCACTCGTGCCGCAGCCTGTTCTGAACTCTTTTTCGACAAGCATGTCCCCTCCATGTCCGTTGTATAGTTTTGGCAGCTCCCAGTCTGTCGCGTTCACGCTGTCTCTGGAGACGTTCTTGATGGGCGCGATCCAAGGCTGCTTGGGACCCAGCGCCGGAGCCTACGGTTGTGTGCGGACTTGAATGACGACCAGAGAGATTCACCTGTCGGGGACGCCGCGAGCTTCCGCTAAAGGTCGAAAACATGTTAGCCCTAGAGGAGAGTGATCAGCGACGTGGTATTTACGAGGCGAGGTGCGGCGTTGATGGTAGTGATATAGGTCGCACCTAGAGTGAATAAGTAGTCGAGTCCAGGGAGGATTACAGACGGGGCTACGTTAGGTTCTCCTAAGAGTGATACAGAGTATATGCAGAACAGGAATGTTCTAGTGTTGGAGGAAGCCAAGCCGATAACGGCAGAAATGTTGAGTTCAAGGCGGAGACATGTGCGGTAAATGAATTTGAGCCGGGCGGCTCTCTTCGTGCGCCAATAATAGGTCGGAGGTGGCGAAGTGAAGGGAAACAGGCAAAGAGGTTTTTATCTTCGAGACACTTCTATACAGTAGTCGGTGACAGTCATCAAAGCGCACAATGCAGGCGGAGACGTGTCGGCAGCACGTTCCGAATCACCCTGGAGGATACATAGTGTATTCGGAGCGGGGAGCAGACATGCCCACACTCCGCAACTTAATCTTCAACTCTCATCTGCACCTACACAAACACTACTAAAGTCGCTCCAGAAACTCTTATGGCCCTGATATATATAAGCTTCAAAATGCACCTTTCCAATTAAATGATCTCAGCTTTGCAGATACGTTTGATATAACGGACGCACAGCCACTGTGCGACTCTCTCGGATATGTACTCTTTAGGGAAAACTACCCACCCATCCCAAAATACATGATGTACAAAGCCTTCTCCTTCATTGCAGGAATACCAGGGTTACTAGAACCTAGCCACTATGCAGCTTTAACATTTCATTCCGAGAAAGCATGCCTCTACCACTTACCAAATCACAGAAACTCGTCACAATCGTACTTTGGAGATCTCAAGAGCAAATTTCGTATGCTATATTCTACTTCTTAAATCAAATATGCCTTATGCTTCAAATCAGGTCCTCCAAGCCGTAAAATGAATGAAGTCAATGAATTAGCCCAGTCCAGCTACATATTATCCCTTGCACTGCTTAGGAAGTGTATATTAGAGTTAGGCTACGAGGAACCTTTCGAATCCAAATGCCGATGTTAATGGTCACCTTTGAATTGAGGATTTATTATCTCTTTGGTAGGGAATTTCTGTCTAGAACATCAATCCATCCCTGTCATGACTCCATTATAGAACAGGCGAAGAAGAACCATAACTCGGTTGCTGCCACTTGAGATCTTTGCCTGTTATCTATAGGTATCTTTGTACACAACACGAATCTCTGGGCTAATATTTAGGAGGACAAGGCATGCCCAAGGCCTCAATCCTAGCAAGGCACATCACAAACGCTATGAGACTTCTTTTACTCCTCACCTTCAATCAAGATAGTTTAGGTTATCTGACACTCTCTTTACCTTTCCATTCTTCTTCAACGAATTCATTGATGATATAGCGTCTCTTGCCTACTTAATCACTATAGCACTCACACAGATCGTCTCGCGCTTGGTAAATGGCTCATTCTTCTTGGAGCCTTTCTATGGACGCCTCACCTCTCACCGAGACTCTCTCCCAAGCTAGTTCTTGAAGTTTCTCTTGATGTTAAACTCTACACTTTTAAAAGCAGCTTGAGCGATATCTACGATTTGCATATTCATCCTTATCTGCATTGCTTGCAGTCTTTTAATCAAATTCAGTCCTCGAACGCCAATAGGTGAGCCAGAGGGCTTAGGGTTTACTCACAGCTCACATCACTTTCAAATTTTCATACCTTACAAGACTTTCGGCTTCACCTTGGATAATTAAGCTGAAGTATCATTAATATTCTCGAAGGATTCAAGCTTCTATTCCACAGCCACAACACGCTTCTTTTCGACACTTAATATTGCTTAGCTCGCCAGCCTTACGCCGTAATTATATCTTACAAGATATTGCCATGGAGACTACTGAAGCTAAAGCATCAAAGACATCAAAAAATGCGGCAAACGGCGAGGAAGAGATTGAGCGAGAGAACAGACGAAATCAACTTCTTTCAAATAGCCCCCAACCAAACAGACACCCAGCTACGAATTCCATATTGGGGATGATTAACCAAGACCAAGTACCTTCCAAGTATCAAAGAGCAATAAGAGGAACGCTTGAAGAACCCATGAGCTCAAGTCTCCCGCAGATGAAGTACCAGGCTCTTCAAGGCAAGTAAATAGAATATCACTTCAATCTCAGAACTGACTCGTCTACTCAGCAAGCCGCAAACTTGTCCCACGACTTCTTCTCCGCGGATACTCTCTAAAGGGCAAGCGTTCTGCAAAGGGACATAGTTCCCAGATGATCTATCAGCCTGCCATGGATAAGCATTTAAGTCGAGATTGCCATGCGGAACTTCAAGATATGTCAGTCGGAGAGATGGTAGTAATGGCAGGCAATCATCTTCTTTGGAAAGATCGAAATCCAGATGAATTTATGTCATGGTCGACATCGATGCTGTTCGTCATTGAGCACGTGCTTGGAAGATCTCGGAAAGGGCAGATGGGCTGTCACATCTGCGTGATTGATAGTAGGGAACTTACGACAGTGGCAACGAGCACATCCACGGCTGGACGCCCCACTTCCTTTTACCCGGGTTTGGAACTCTGGAAAAACCTCAACATTATAGACTGGAAGGGCTGGGGCAATCAGGACTTAGTTGGGCTACATCCACGTAAGTTCACCCATGAGGTCTTGTCGCACGGTGTTTCGCGGTGTGCGAGTAGCGCCTTTCGCCATGTCACCCTGGAAAAACTTCTCTCGAAAGGACTCTTTGAAATGTATCCGGAATTCGTCATTCCGGATGGCAAGAAGAGTACAGGCCTATACGAGAGGTGTGTGGCGTTGCGTCAGGCACTTTTCCCTAGAGAAGATCAATCATCTCAGGACCTGGAATTTGCATCATCTTCATTCGTGAACTCTAGCGGGAACGGAGACCTGGAGTGGGGGACTAACGTGGTGCCTTTAAGCTCGGGGGCCAATTCCCTGTCGATATCGCAGAGGGAGATGGAATTGGCGACAGAAATGGCCAGTTGTTTTGCAAACCGTCCGGCCAGGGGGTGTGCTGCAAAAGCACCACTTCACATATTTCTAATGTTCCTAGGTCTACGCCCCCGGCCTCGTGGAGAACCTATTTTTATACGGTGGATTAGCGAGCACTACTATCGTAAGTCACTTCTTGCCCATATAACTGATTTTACTTTCGTTGACATTGGAGACAGCTCAAGATCTTGAAGAATTCCTCTTCCCGGCATTTACGCACGTTGCCGACAATCTTCCTGAGGTATCGCAATATCTGGATCTTGTTCGCGATTCTTGTACTGCCCTAGGCGTGCAGATGATCCCTGACAATGTCGTTGAACACGGAATCGGAACGGAACCCCGACACAGATTTCAAGCAGAGGACGACAGACTTATGCTGAAGGCACGTCTATACAAGACGGAGTCAGAGTATGATGATGATAAGAGAAAGGGAAAACACGAAAAGAACAATACAAAATCCAAACGCAGGAAATTGGACATAGACGGGAAGCTGGAAGCTCCCACGCAAGATCTGTCGTTGCCCGTCGTTGACGAGTTGGCCGAAAGGATGATGGGCTGATGGATGAAGAGCGGATGGGTTCCTTAGTTGATTTGAAGACTAGTAAGGACTAGTCTTAATGTAGAAGAGCAGACGTCTATTGCGCAGATGCCGGGCTAGGACATCTACGGCATTATTAGTGAGATTCTACAGAGAAGGGCCTTTTATTTGGACAGACTTGCGAGTGCTTAAAAATCAAAGAGAAACTCAAATATAATTTTTTTGGGATTAGGTGAATCTTGAACAATTTTTATGAATTATTTTCAAGATATAGAGGCGTTTGCAAACACTCCGTAGGACTACCAAACAAGGAAGTTCGCGATGACTAAAACAGCCCTTTCCCTAAAAAACATGTGTTGGCTTATAAAATTTTTACCTTGAGGTAAAATGTGCAAATAGACGTCAGATGAGAGTCGATCTTTGATGACATCAGATATGTGTTTGATATCCCTTAACCCGTTAGAGTCCTACACTAAGGTCGCTTAAGTTCGCGACCTTAGTGTAGGACTCTAACGGGTTAAGGGATACATGTTGTGTCTACTTCCCCTGGACGCCAGGGATGCATATAACTATTCTATTAGTTACATAAGTTATGGTTACTATATAATATAACTAATCGCAATTAAAATCAATCTTTTGATTATGGTTATGATTGTGTAATTAATATAATCACCCGCGGGAAGAACGCGTAGGAATAGAATATAGTGATAAAGCTTTGGTGTTGAGAAAGTCGCGTATTAATTTTCTAAAAAGTACCGAGCCTTGCGGTTTTACATACAAAAGAAGTCCGTGCGGGCTTTCTTAGAAAAAGTTAATATATACGCGTCAACGCGTTACAGCATATTTTATCTAGAATTCCTTTTTAATCACCATGTACCTGTATTTATACCCACTTACCTAATTAGGAAATTAGTACATAACTAAAATAATCAATGCAATCAATCATAATCAGAAGGTGCGATTTTACAAGAATCAAAATCTATTGGCCGATTACGGTTGCACTGATTATGTGCATCCCTGCTGGACGCCATTGAAGGGCAAGTATTTAGATGTGGTGTAGGTGGGAATGAATAAACCAATCGAAAGTCTCATTATTTAGTGAAGAATTTAGCATGACGCTTAATTATTTGAGCGTATAATAAGAAGGTTGGTATGTGAGTGTTATTTCCGTCCCATGGGGATATTTCGGTAGCTAGTGATGGGAGTACAATATGGAAAGACGTGGAGCTTATCTCGGTAACCTCAGCCACAAAGCTTGGCCATTATGACGTTGCGAAACCCATAGTTTCCAGGCACAAGCACACTACTTCAAGGACACTGCTAGAAACCATGGAATCCGACTGACTTCCCTCTTCAACTTCTATTCTCTGTAGAATTATAACCGTGAAACCTCGGATACGGCTTACTTTCGCCTTTGCAATCATGCCGGAGTACACCCCCATTTGTCCATTTCCTCCCTCTTTCCATATTTTCAATGTAGGAAATACTAGATGCTTCGTATCTACTAGAACTGCTTTAATTCAAGGGAGGAGCCTCAATTCCTATAATTCGTACTCATAACTGGCGGAGCGACTTGATCACAATGTCATGGAAGAGGAAAAGGCGGACTACGATCGGCGCGTTGCAGAGGACAAGGGGAAACAAATTCGGACACCATGGCACTGAGAGGGTTCTGGCTAGCCCCTGGTTGCGAGGCAGAGGCCTGCGGGTGCAATGACAAAGGGTAAGTGCTTTCACAATTCCGCAGCGCTTGACTATATCGAGGATGCTGTTATTGAGCATGCCTTAGCGCCCAATATTTGCTCCTATATCGCAGATTATAAGGAGACGTTGACATTGTTCTAGGAAAGCTCCTCACCACTCCATCTCGTATGCTAAAACTCATCCTGCCTCTTACAACAATGGATGCAAATAGCGACTGGAGCCCCTCGCGCTCCTTGTACACCCTCAACAGCCACTTTCATACCCCGAGCGCCTTATACAGCCCGAAATCCCTACCAAAAAAGATGGCGACAGAGAGAAGATTCTGAACGTTTATTTTCGAGCGGAATACTCGATGCAGGATACTATTGAGCCCGAAAATTCTACCCCAGTGGAAGATGGTGAAAATGAGGGCTCTTAGAAACCGTGGGACGGAAAACACGACTTCGAGATGAAATGTGGATTGATGGCAAGGAGCGGACTGGCAAGCTTAATCACAAATCTCCCGATGAAGCAGCTGCTCTATGAGGTGGTCATGGTGAAGGTGGGGTAGAGTCGTACAGTGGATTGGGGGGCATGAGGCGCCGACTGATAAAAACGAGCAGCGGAAGTTTGTCTGAGGTCCAGCTCGACTGAGATTAGCGACTTCATCCGTGATGCAGCGCGTGGGCAGGAATTCGCTATTGAAATTGAAAGTGCACCAAACGATATTGGGGTTGGCGTACCTAGCTTCAACGATAGGACATATTACTTGCGCAGCGGCTACGGAACACGAGTAAGGAGATTTCCGCAATGGCAGATATCAAGCATGAGTGTGGCCAATTAGCGCGCGAAGGAGCACAGCGGGTCGCAACGGCGGGATTTGGGGTTCTTTGTGGCTGGTGGTATCTGGTTTATCGGTTGACGTGTGAAACTGACAGGGTGGGAAGTAATGGAACCTGTGACAGTAGGTTCAAAACTTCAATTCTTGACAATACCTTGTCATTTGGTTGCTGGAGCTAATCGTTCTTTAATATTTTAGTATCTCGTGGGTCTCTCAACCTTGATAGGTGGCTACGTCTGTTCCTCTACTACAGCCGCGAAGTGTCCTACCGCTCAGCTATGAATTTTACGATCTCAAAACGCCAGTCGAAACTGTGTGCTGCCAGAGGCTTCGATTTGCGTAAGTGGGAGGGGCTTATTGAAGAAGGAAATGCGTTGCGAAGGGATATTAAAGTCGTCGCCAATGAGTATGATGTTGAGTGGGATGAGTTAGATGACGAAAAAGACGAGAAGGTCTCACATGCACTGAGAAAGGAGAGAGAAAGAAAAAGAATGGGGGTGATAAGAAGCACGACAAGAAAGATGACGAGGATGATGATTAAGTGCATATATACGAATTCGGGGTGAAGCGGTACATATATCGCGGGTTGAATATTTCACCCCACCTTGCGAGGATACCCTTTGGTGTTGATGTAGCATATTATTAGGCTATATATACGTCATACGTACATATCTGGTCGTTCCGTAGAGCTGTGGAAGAGATCGGGACCGTTGCCATCAAAATCGTGTAATGTGCCGGACCAAGATTGTGATGTTAAGCACGATCTTCAAGCGAAGTCTCAACGTCTAAACCACTTGGCCAACGACTCCAGACTTATAATCCCAAACTCCGGTCATAATCGTCCACCATTTCATCGTAGTTTCAGCCCCAGGAAACAAAAAGAAAAACGCCAGGGGTATGCGTACAATGCTGCGAAAAGAACACCTGGGCGCGAGTAGATCCACGTTGCTCAAAAACAAAACGCAACCCACGGATATCAAGGTTGCACCCACCCACCTGTCCGTTTAGAGGGCTCCAAGAAGTTTGACGATGACCTTTCCTCACCTTACGAAGCGAATACCCGCACATTGAGATCCACACTGCCAGTGGCAATAACGCATCGAATATTGGCCTTTCCCCCAGGTTCATCTTTCTTCCCAGTTCCATTCAGAACAGCACCATTTGTATCGCCAGCGCCGTTTACCGGGGCGTCCTTGATGACGCCTGGTGCCCATCGGATGCAACTAACGAAATGTCCGTGCGCATCTTCGATCGTCTTAACACACTTCCCTTCCTGCATAAGATCCCAGCAGCGTATCGTCTTGTCATCCCCCGCACTAAGGAGATATTTCCCGCCAGGATGGAAGACCAAACCGCGGACCCAATTGTCATGTCCGACGAGGGTTTTGATGAGAGTACCGCGACCGTCCCAAAGCTTTATCGTCTTATCTCGCGAGCCTGTCGCAATAAATTCGGCCGAGCTGCTGGCAGGCGGAGGCTTCTTGAGACCAGCAAGTGAGGATAGATGGGGATATGTAACTGGAGGAGCGAGGGCAACGCACTCTATAACGTGCTCGTGTCCCAAGAACGTGCATCTAGGCTCGCCAGAGCTGGCATCCCAAAGTCGAGCGGTCTGATCATTTCCTGCAGAAAGCAACCACCGTCCGTCGAAGCTTGGTGTCACATCTCTCACCCAATCAGAATGCCCTCTAATGGTCTTAACACAGTAGCCGGTGGTAACGTCCCAGATTCGCAGCGTTTTGTCTCGGGAGGCGGACACGAGTAGGTTGCCAGATGAAGGTGAGCCTGCAGCGCCACTTGGTATAAATCGAATGGCGGATACGGAGTGGTCATGGCCGGGGAGAGTTCGAATATTCTTGTAATCGTCTGAGGGGTCCCACAACTTTATTGTGAGATCGCTCGAACACGAAGCAAGGAGAGTGCCGCCTCGAGGCCCACCAAAATCCACATCCAATACGCCTTTAGTATGGCCTTTAACTGTCCGCTCTAGCTCCCCCAGCTCCCAATCCCATATCTTAATCGTAGTGTCTTCGGATCCGGAGGCGAGCGATGAGAATATGGGATGGAAGGCTACGCAGGTTATAGGCTGCCGGTGGGATTGCAGAGTATGACGTGCGGGTGATCGGGGAAGCCAACTTGTAGGGTCTTGGTTCCGCCGTAGCAGGGAAGTGGGTGTTGTGGAGTCGAGTTCATTCTGGAGACTTTGGTTGCGAGACTCAAGATCCATGATCTAGGTGGCGGTGAGCATGGTAACCCTCCAATATAGCCATCTTACAAGATATACCTTCTTTTGTAACCGCACGACGCTGGTCCACTTCTTCTCTAATAAGCCCTCATACTTCTTCCGAGTAGCGTCATCGAAACTGTCGCCAATGTTGAGTTCTTGCCTCAGAGATGCTGCAGTGTTTGGGAGGTTAGAGGACGAGAGGTATGCTATTATAGCCTTGTGACTGGAGTAAAATTAGCATACCGGAATCCTCATGCTCTGGTTATTGCTGGAATCTCTCACAGCTCCTCTGCTTGCCGCGATGTTAGGAGCTGGCTCATCGCGGCGACTGTAGGCGCATCTGGGGGGGGGTTCTAATTGTTGCGCATACACAGGAAAAATGCCTGGATAGCCGCTCTAAGGATCTCGCTAGAAGCTACTGCTGCTATGCTTGTTTTGGTTCAAGATACTTGAGAGTGATCAAGACGGTGACGGTTCTTGGCAGTGTCCAACAGGGGGTTTTCCAGGTGTTGAGATTCAGTGGGCAGAGGCAGAATGGGCAGACTATTATAGCAGAAAGCACAAGAAGAAACGGTCCTGGTGTGTCTTAGATAGCGTATGAGATAGAGAGGGGTACTGGTGGAGTTGATGAGGGCTGCATGAATATTTCACTGGGGTTTTCGATGTCTTCGCTCGGTTGCCCCCAAGATTTGTTGTTGAAAACAAACTTCCACCATCATCACCACATCGACATACGTACATATCTCTTCCCAAGTACAACACCACCCACAACCTATTTTCGCCTCTTTCCCCTGCCCTTCTTTAAGATCGCATGATTTGGCCTATCTGCGACAACCTTACACGCGCATTAACCCGCAGACCTTATCTAAATATCATTCTGGCACCCGCGCGATAGCAGTAAGTTAGGGATTGTGTTGCTCTTTCCTTCTATAGCGCAACACCATGGTATCATTCTCTCTTATGTGTTCCTATTCAGGCTCTTCATACCGAGCTCCTTATTTCTTGCGCAGCCATGCTAGCTGCTACTACTACTTCAGAGATGCGACTAACACAGTGTCTAGCTTTCTTTGCACCCGATAATCCTCATCACTCCAACCCCCGCAAGATGGCAGACCAGGAGGAGGACTTCAGCTCGCTCCCACTCCCGGATAGATTTACACATAAGAACTGGAAGGTGCGGAAGGAGGGATATGAGGCTGCTGCAAAAGAATTCAATATTGCCCAAAGCGAAGCAGACCCCGTTGTACGGCAGTTCATTCAAGACGCAGGCATCTGGAAGGGCGTGGTTGCCGACTCGAATGTCGCCGCACAGCAAGAAGGTCTGGGTGCATTATGTTCGTTTCTTCAGATATCAGGCACTCAGGGCTGCACGAGGTGAGTTCACCTTCATGAATTGACGAAGGTTAGACGTGTTCGATTAATATTGGCATAGGACACGGAATATTACGATCACCCCAATTGTGGAAAAGGGTTTATCTTCTACGCGTCCTGCTGCTAAACAAAAGGCTCTCGAGGCATTATTACTATATATTGAGCTTGACAAACCGGACCCGGTAATCGAGGAACTCATCCCTATCCTCTCACACAAGCAGCCTAAGATTATTGCTGCAACCCTATCTGCCTTAACGTCAATATACCACGCGTATGGCTGTAAAACTGTGGAGCCGAAACCTGTGCTTAAAGTGCTGCCCAAAGTTTTTGGTCACGCGGATAAAAATGTTCGTGCTGAAGCACAAGGCCTGACAGTCGAATTTTATCGATGGCTTAAAGAGGCTATGAAGCCTTTATTCTGGAATGAGTTAAAACCAGTCCAGCAGCAAGATTTGGAGAAGCTCTTTGAAAAGGTCAAGGATGAGCCACCTCCGAAGCAGGAGAGGTTACTCCGCTCACAGCAAGTCATTGAAGCATCTTCCGGAGGTGGAAGCGAGCAAGAGGCCATACCCCAGGACGACGACGAAGTCGCCATTGACCTTGAGCCGGAGTACATGGCTGTAGATGTCATGCCAGCTATTCCAAAAGATTTCCAGGAACGGCTTGGTTCTTCAAAATGGAAGGACCGAAAAGATGCTCTTGACGACCTGCAGAAAGCTATCAATCACCCAAAGATTGTAGAAAGTTCGTTCGATGATATCATTCGGGGACTTGCAAAGTGCATGAAGGATGCGAATATTGCAGTAGTATCTGCTGCGGCAAACTGTATTGAAATTTTTGCCAAGGGCTTACGCAAGAGCTTTGCGAAGTACCGACCAATTGTGATGAATTCGATGATGGAACGATTGAAGGAAAAAAAGCAATCGGTTACAGATGCGATAGGAGCAGCTCTTGATGCTGTCTTTTTGTGCACGAGCCTTGGAGACTGCCTGGAAGAAATCCTAGAGTTCCTGAAGCACAAGAATCCGCAGGTCAAGTTGGAATCAACTCGCTTTCTGATAAGATGTCTCAAGACGACTCGAGATGTTCCGTCTCCTCCAGAAGTCAAATCAATAACAGATGCTGCCACGAAGCTTTTAACAGAGTCACAAGAGGTTCAGAGATCAGCAGGTGCTGAAGTTTTCGGAACACTCTGGAAGATCATGGGAGACAGGATTATGGCTGCGCATCTAGAGGGCTTAGACGACATTCGGAAGGTAAAGATTAAGGAGTACTACGAAGTAGCAGAAGTTAAAGCAAAATATAAGCCGAAAGCTGCCGTTCCACCTAAGGCCGCTGCCCCCGTAGGGCAGAAGAAGCCCTCAGGGACTAAACGTCCACCAGCCGGTGTTAAAAAGCCGGCACCACCGGCTGCAGCCGTTCTACCACCAGTAGAGGAACCAGCCGCGCCATTAGCACCGCAAGCATCCAGCCGTCCTGGCGCTTCGAAACTTGCAGCACCAAAGTCAGGTCTTGTTGCGCCTTCAGGAGGTTTAAAGTTACGGAAGAAAGGCCCAGCACCAGCTGTCGCTTCTCCTAGACGCCCAGTAGTCTCTCCACCGCCCGAGGAACCCGCTCCGCTTGTACCGAAGCTTGGCCTTGGAGGACGTGGTCTTGCAGGCCGACCCCTTGGCAAACCAACACCCCAAGTAGCTGAACCTCCGATGCCTACCCATCAACCAACTGGACTAAGCGCCATCGAGCGAGCGGAGCTCAATGAGCTCCGTGCGGAAGTCGAGCGGTTACGACGACAGAACGAAGAGATCCGTGCCGATCGCGCCAAACTCACCTCCCAAGTCCACGAGCTACAAAACCAAAACGCACAACTCATCGAGGACCACACACGCGACGTGCTCTCCATAAAGGCGAAAGAGACGCAGCTGGTGCGCGCACGCAGCGACTATGAGGCCGCAGAGCAAACGGTCCAGAACCAGCAGCGGGAAGTGGACCGGCTGAAGCGTGAGCTGAGCCGCCAAGTCCGCGCGACGAGCCCCGCCCCGCTCGACGTCAGTGACCAGATCTATGCCGACAACGCCAGCCTGAACGTGGGTGGAGGGCGGTTCGGCGATTCCGGATATGGCGGTGGCGGGCTCTACGGGCGCAACAGGAGCTACGTCACGCAGCCGCAAAGCCCCGTCGGCGAAGGTAAGGAGAACATGAATTTCGATGGCCTTGGCCTCTCCCGCTCTGCTAGCACTAGGAGCGCTAAGCTGAGCCCTCTTCGTGGTGGAGCAGGATCGACGAAATCGACGTCCGTCAGCTCGAATTCGTCGACGACGCTGTGCGGGCGGACGAGTCCCGCGGAGGCTGGAGGCGCGGCCGCTGGAGGCGGTGGAGGAGGAGCGAATGGGGCGGAGAGCTGGAAGCGCGCGGCGGAAGTGACGCAGAATCTGAAAGCGAGGATCGAGCTAATGAAGGTAAGACAGTCCTGAAGCCGTTGGGGAATGAGGCAGAGCGAAGTCCGAAGGAGAGGCGCTTGAAGCCCAGAAGAGCGTCGAGTTATTTTCCGGTTGGACCTGTTCGGCTTTCATTTCCACCCCGCACCCGTGTGGCTTTTTTTTTCCAAGAACATTGCTGATTCCTGCATGCAGGCAAAACAGGGCTTCGGGCGGACGCAGCAGTAGGGCTTGCCGTGCCGCTAGAGGAACGTTTCTTCTTGCCGCCGTGCCGGAATCGCTGCAATGCAGGGTCTGAAACGGGGCTTAGGGCTACGAAATTGTGCTTTTTCCTAAACCCCTTAGGGTGCTTTGTTTGTTTACTTCACTGTTTAATGCACGATGGCCCGTATTCCCCTCCCCTTTTTTCTCTTGCCTATGCCCTTCTTCTCTCGGCATCATTGTCCGGCGTTTCGTGAGATTGGGTTCGTGGGTAGAAACACCGCATGTCGCGTATGGGAGGTCTACAGAAACAGCATGGTTGCGATTTTCTTTTTTTTTTTTATGAAGCTTAACATATCTATCTAATGCAACGACATGCCCATTCACTTCTGCAAAGCTGGCTTTTGCGTGTTGATAATTCGCGCCGGGAGGACTAGCTTGTATGTGTTTCCAAACACCGGTCTCCAGCGTCTCAAGCTTCCATTCGCACTGCTACCGACCGATCGGCCGCCAGCAGAGCCCAGTACCTGTGCTACTTGTTCCCATGTGAAACCGTTGCTGCTGCTATCTGGCTCGCCCTCCTGGTTGTTCCTTGTGGAATGCGCTGTCGTACCCCGATAGAACGTGCAAGGCAAATGTATGACCCCTCGACTCTGCAGCAAGTTTCCGCAGCGTGATCCCCAGCGTTCCGGTGATCCGCAGCGTGCCGGTGATCCGCGGCCGCACAACGTGTCCCAGGACGTGTCCTAGGGACGATTAGCCTCAGCGCCAGAAAGGGCTTGGGCTCAGCCCTACGCGGCAGAGTACTATTCTGGACAAAAAAGAGGTTGGAAATATGGCGGCCCTGCGTGAGTTGAGACGCCGTTTGCGACAGGGAGGCCTTTTACAAAACTTCACGGTGATTACGTCATAGCAAGGGCCATGTTTGGATCTTCGTCGGAATTCTTGCGTTCTATTATACCTCATTCCCTCCGATATCTACCACATGCATTGAAGGAGGGGAGAGAGCTTTTACTGGCATTACATGAATTGCTCTCGATATTAGAATGCAAAAAAGCCTGTTGGACTGAAACCGAGACCCGGAAAATGGGGTTCTAAGAGCACCGCACCAAATGATCCCAGTACATGCAGCGGAGGAAACGTCTCCAAACGAGTACATCGCCATTATCCTTACTTTTTTCCCTTAGAGAAAAGGGAAGCGCATGAGTAAAGAGAAAGAAGTAGCTTAATGGAATGTTCCTCCAGCCTTTCGGCAGGCTGTCTTGACTGACGTTGGCGTGGTTGTTGTGGTGATGACAACGCTGTAGGGCGTGTTAGCGAGACATGCAGATTGAACGCATTGCGTGTAAAAAATCCTAGAATACAGAGAGGGAAAGCTTACGTAGTAGTCTTGGTCTTCGTCGTGTATGATGTGGCGACGGTGTACTTGGTCTTCGTCTTTGTGGGCGTTGGGGCCGTGACAGTGACAACCGTTGCCGTAGTCTTGCCGCTGAGGACGGTAACGGGCGCCGGAGTAACTGTTGAGGTGACCAAAGTGGTAGCTGAAAGCTATTAGCAGGCTTTTCGAGAGAAACTGGATGGGGAGGGTCCTTACTGGTATACGTGACTGTAGTCGCAGCAGCGGTGCTGGTCGATGTTGTAGTAACCCAGTCTGAGGTAACGGTGTCTGTCACAACGAGTGGCTGTGGATCTGGAGCACGCCTGTCCAGGCTCATGTCCAGGCTCCTAGCCCTTTCCAGACGCTCTCTCCTCTCCTTGAGGTATTTCGACATATCGAAGGGAGCAGCTTTATCAGCAACACGGCGGAACTTGGCTTTGGCCAAAGTAGTTGGCAGAGTAACAGAAATAGCCACAGTTGGTGTAATTGTGCAGATAGGATCCGGGTGACGTTGCTTCGTTGGCTTAATGCAGGTTGCTGTCACCGTCTTTGTTGTCTTGGCAATAGAAAGAGAATATTTGGTGAACTTCAGAGTCGTAAGCGTGCTCGTAGTCGTCACCGTAACCTTGCTTGGAGTGACCGTGGTGGTGGGTTTGATAGTAGTGGACGGGCTTGTAACTGTCACTGGGGCTAAAGTAGTAACCGTAGTGTCTGTGGTCGTGGTAGTAGCATCTAGACAGAAACACTGTCAGCTCAGACACTAGAGGGAGCACGGCGATATCACGTACTGACGACTGGGGTAACAACCGCAGTGGCGGTCACTAAAGCCTCGATTAGTATAGTCATACAATTTATCACGTATTTGGGGATGTACCAGTAGGAGTGTACTAAAAAATATTATTAGTATTGGAATCATGACTGAACAACAGAACGAAACCCACTGTGCTTGTTGATTGCGGTCCAACAGTAAGAGAGAAATCACGCTCGTACGCGATTGGGTCGCCATCACCATTGTTACTGAGGATAAGGACTGACCAATCACCAGATAAGAGTTGTTCCTTTTCCAGTGGACTGTTGATTGATCAATTAGTGTGTTGATATCTTACTCTTGCTAGATTGCTTACCATGTCGACATCTGATCTGTATCATCAGGGGTCAGATTCGTATCGGTGCAAAGGTATTGGTTTCCGTTTGGATCGACCAGAACATTATTTGCAGTGTCATTATTGCAACCTTGATCAACTAGTAAGCATTGGCACGATAACACAAGAAGCAAGCTCACCTTCAAACTCAGATACGAAAGTAAAGGGATCTGTCGAAAGAGAGTTTTGGAAATAAGTTCCTCCGTCCTGGAAGTCCATGCCAAAGGATTCGCAGTCAGCCAGGGATCTCCGCGCAAGCAGAGCTAATAGGCCCAGACTGCACAGTGAGGCGAGAGGAGACATGACGGAGACCAAGTTGTAAATGAACCACTACAAGAAGAATAACGAGGGACTTGGTCCTTGGCAGAGAGAACACAGGCCAGGAACTGAAGGCAAGGTAATGGAAGATGTAGTTGATGAAGATACACGAGAGAGGCTATCCACCTTAAGAAGAGCGGAGAGAAGATGATCAGACGGCCATGGAGCTGGCCAGCAGGGTCCATTCTGCGGCATTAGCACGGCCTGCGAAGATGTCGCCGAATTCTGCTCTGAATGTGAAGTACACCCCAGAAGCCACCATCCGAACACGCACGAAGAGCTGGGATGGGTTCCATTGTTTTGCTGGCGGCTGACGCCTCACTGAAGACAAAGTTAGCGAGTAAGATACCCCAGGAGGGATGCCTGAGCCTACTATCTGCATAGTCCGGCGCCAATTGGGCGGGCAGCAGGGGGAGGATTCAGGGTAAGACATGCGGGCACGGAGTGGTGGAAATGAAGTTAGGTCGGACGATCGAGACTGCGACGGCCGGGAGAGTATATTTTGGCCGCTGTGGCGCGTAACCTGGTATCGTCGCATATACGAGTGCAGCCGCAGCGACCCAACGACCCAACGATCCAACGACTCATCGACTGAGCACGAGATTGATGCGCCGTCGGAGCGGGCCAGGCTAAACGGGAGGTCGTGAATTATTGTGGTGTTGCATTAGGGCTGTTGTAGGCCAGTGAAGCTAGGGGAAACTAAGGGGAGCTAGGGAAGCCGGGGAAACCAAGGAACACAGGAAATGCTCAGGCCGATCTGTGTAAGGGCTCGTGGCGCTGTCCCGCTTGTGGCGAAGCTTCGCTATTTGGGGCGCCGCTAAATCTCCATGGTGGCTGGTGATCCCAAACGATGGTCATTGCTCGCATCGACAAGGACGGGAAGCTTAGCGGGCTTGGTTGGCTTCCTACGGCTTGGCTGGTTTTGGGCGGTGCTCATCTTGAAATTGCGTCCCAGCCAGGAGTTCAATGGCAGTTGCTGATCGCTGATTATCAGGGGTAACGTTAGCTGTCAGCGAATATTTTCGTGTTCGTACTTGTTACCCCCTTGTACAAGCTATTCAAGCCACGGTGTGACGGCAGAGCTTATCGATATGTTAGCACCACCAACCAGAATAACATTCGCCGATTTGGGTTGAAGGATACGCATCCTGCGCCCGCCAAGCCGAGCCGAGACGGCGGATGGGGATCCATCCTCTAGCACTGGTTTATGCGCGTCAGGAGGGCAAGCGACTCCGCTGTGGAGAGGAGGAGAGAATCCTTCCGCGCCGATGCTCAACCTGTTCGAAAGGGTACAAGGAGGCTGATTTTTCCGCTGAGTTGACACAGTTGTGTTACCACCGCTTTGACCAGGAACAAAATGTCGCGGAAAAACAACAGCGAATCATGCTAGGTCAGCTCATCCGTATAGTTTCGCAGAACTCCAAGGCTGCTGCGTCCTGCAAACCCTGGGCTTCATAATAATTAAACCTCGTATAGCCTCGAGAAACTGAGGGGGGGGGAAACAGTAAGAAACGCCTACGAAGTACAACAGATTGTGCCGAAAAGTAACCACTGTGGCCAGTTCTCGTTGTTCACATTGAAGGCCCACAACCGAAGCTCCGCGTGAGCTCATAGGGTAAATGGCTAATAAGTCGGTTCAAAAATGCTCTAGGATTATCGTGTGGTTCGTTGTTGGTGTTGATGGTGGACATGTCGCCGCGACGCACCTTCATTCAGTAATTAGCCGCTGGCCGGGTATATATCGATAAGGCCCACTTTCTGTCTAAAGGGGATCTCGACCGATGCCAAATTTAGATGGAAGATGCATGAGTATGCATTGTTATGCGCGACCTGCAAGGGTCCTGCTCATCACTAACCTCCTCCAACTTCCACCGAAACTCGACCACACTCGATCACGCTCCACCACGCTCCGCCACGTTTCCCGAGCCTCGGGCAGACGTTATGTAAAACAAACCCACACCTTTTTGAGGCTTGTGTAGAAGCGAGCGGTGGCATGCGTCGCCAATGCATTTTTCGAGCCAAGCGTCCTTCTTACGGGATCAATGCCGTGTGCCCCTGAGGCTGGACCCTACCTGCTTCCAGAATTGTTATGACGGAGGTTCATCACGAGTCGGCAACGGCGGCGACAATTAATGCGGTACTACTAACACGATCGTATACTTAGCGTACCTCTGATGATGCGGAGAGTTAGCAAATGCCGTCTGCTACAATCCCTAGTGGCCTCTAACGTTTATGGTTGATTTCTTGGCCTAAGGCTGCCGATGACGAATGCGCACGGTAGTCGCTAAGGTATGTGAGCAGGTAGGCTGCCCAGGCACACGACGCTCATTGCTTGCCCTACTACTGCAGTCAAAACTTAGTTCGCTTGGGTCTAGATCTGCCAGAGCATTTTGCCGTCGCTCATTACCTTTTCAAGTTCTTCGCCCACATGGTCGACCCCTGTTGTAGGCCGTGTTTTCTGTCTGTGTTTCGCTTTCCGTCAGCCTCAACCTTCTTCCGCGCTTCTTAGAAGCGCCGTTCGTCATGCTTCAACCCGTGCCTGACTATTGGCTCGACGCCATCGCTCCACGAATCTGGGCATTGGGGATCCGGTGAAATATTCACCCATTATCAAATTGTTTTGGTAGCTCTCCGTTGCTCCTCATTTGTTCCACGCGTTGCGTAACGCTGGCCGTACCACTGGGCTCCTGCATGGTAAATTTCCCTTCAGCCTCTCTTTCGTCTCTTGTTGCTATTATTATTCCAAACCCTTGGACTAGATTCAGCCACCGGAGCTATGCCCCTGTGCTGGGCTGGCTGCAAACCCGTACCATATTCGATCCAACTGTAGCTAGGTAGACGGAACTGGTACTAACATAATCCATGGCAGTTATCTTCCGAAAGGAGGCCGCCCCGTGTCCAGATAGGGTGTTACTAGCGGGTATTGATTGTGATTCTGGCACGAGCCGTAGGGAATTGATGAGTCTATATCTATGAGCATCCTCTGCCCCCAAGATATCCTTTCATTTTAGCAATCAGTTGGCTCCCTTGCCCTGAAGCCCCTCTCGTTCAAGTTTCTTCCTCTCTTTAATAGTTCTTTGTTATTCCAAAAATTGTATACAGTCTGTCCCGTGCTACAAGCACCTGTTAACCTACCATGCGTGTTCAGCAGCTGGCTAGCGCTTGCCTGTTGGCATTTGCTTCAACCTCGTCCGCACTACAGCTCCCTCCCGACCACTATCTCTATGGAGAGAAAGGTCCAACTCTCGTTCGCCGCGCTACAAGTACCGCTTCTGCTACGTCAACATCAACAAAGGTTGCGGATTCAGCCTGTACCAATGGACCTCTGACACGAAACTGCTGGTCCAGTGGATACAGCGTTGCTACCGACTTCGATGCCAAATGGCCAACGACTGGCCGTACAGTCTCTTACAATCTGGAGATAACTAATACGACCTGTAACCCTGATGGAAATGGCGCTCGGCCGTGCCTTTTATTCAATGGCCAATATCCAGGCCCTACAATTCAAGCAAGTAAGTAGAATTCAAAAAGTGCAGTACTGCCATGGCGATGCTAACCGACTTCATATAGACTGGGGTGATACTTTGTCAGTCACGGTGAAGAATTCCATGACTGGCAACGGCACTGGCATCCACTGGCACGGAATCCGTCAGCTGAACACCAATACTATGGATGGTGTTGATGGTATCACCGAATGCCCTCTCGCACCTGGCGACACCAAGACATACACTTTCCGGTGCACTCAATTTGGCTCTACTTGGTACCACTCTCATTACAGTGCTCAGTACGGTGATGGTGCTTTTGGCACGCTCATTATCAACGGACCTGCGAGCTCGAACTATGACATTGATCTTGGCACATATACTATCAATGATTGGTATTACAAGACCGCCTTCCAGATTGCCGACATTACCGACGTCAACCTTCAAAACCGTAATCCCCCGCCTCCTGCTGATACTATTCTCATCAATGGCACCAACAAGAATGCGGCGGGCGGTGGCACCTACGGCACAGTCTCTATAACTAAAGGCAAGAAATACCGCCTGAGATTGATCAACACTTCCGTAGACAACATGATCAGGGTTTCTCTGGACAACCATCCCTTTACAGTTATGACTTCTGATCTTGTGCCAATTAAGCCATACACAACTAACTGGATTTTGATGGCTATCGGCCAGAGATATGATGTGGTCATTTACGCCAATCAAACTGTCGGCAATTATTGGTTCAGGGCGGAAGTTGCCACTGACTGTGCAAGCGCAAACAATTATTTCGGACGCAGTATCTTCAGTTATAGTGGTGCAGCTTCAGGAGACCCTACTACTACCGCTGCCACCATTCCCAGCGTCTGCAAGGACGAGAGCCCTCTTGTCCCCTGGGTCCCGAACACTGTTTCTAGCAGCGCGTTCGTCAGTCAAGTCGGAAATCTCGAGGTAGATATAGACGTAGAACAGGTCACAACCAACGGCCAAAACATTGTTGTTTGGGGTGTCAACCTTACTGCTATCGATGTTGATTGGGAGAAGCCGACATTGGAGTATGTCAAGACCGGAAACACCAGCTACCCGACAGTCTTCAACCTCATCGAAATTCCAAACGAAGGAACAGTAAGTCTCCCGACTGGTGCTCCAAACCGACACTGTATTAACGCTTAATTAGTGGTCCTACTGGATCATCCAAGAGACTCCCGGCACTCCCGTGCCAATCCCCCACCCGATCCATCTCCACGGCCACGACTTCTACGTCCTAGGCTCGGGCTCGGGCACGTTCAACATCAGCACCTCCCCCAGCACGCTGACGTACAACAACCCGACGCGGCGCGACGTCGCGCTCCTGCCCGCCGGCGGCTGGCTCGCGTTGGCGTTCCAGACCGACAACCCTGGTGCCTGGCTCATGCACTGCCACATCGCGTGGCACATCAGCGAGGGCCTCGGAGTGCAGTTCCTTGAGAGCAAGAGCACCATCAACCTCCCCGACGCCACCTGGGAGACCACCTGCTCCAACTGGGACAAGTACTGGGAGCACCCCGTTTGGCCCAAGACCGACTCGGGCTTGTAGAGTGGAGTTGTGAAGAAAATGTTTCAGCATTATATCATTGGCCGAGCGCTGTGGCGGTTGCTGTTGTTGTCGTAGCAGTTGCTGTGGCTGCTGCTGCTGCTGCTGCTGCTGCTGAGCTGGTTGGACAAGGCAACATCTTTTTCCTCCTTTTCGACCATCGAAACTCGGATTCATGCATTGCCGGCTGCGGATACTCATCTTATAGATGGACGCGCGCCTAGATGGTATTAGGCAGGGGCGGCGTTTAGATTAATTGCTGTAAAAAGATTTGGTGGTTTGCTTGGACAGACTAATGATTAATGCCAATCTTACTGGCTATCCTTGCTGTTTTGCTTGATGCCTCGTTTGTGAGTTCGTGATGTGATGTTTGGTCTTGATGACATAATGAAATACCTATGGTGTGGTATTAGGTTGTTGGCCAAAGGGGTTAGGGAAATGTGAGTGGGCCTTTTCGCTGTGAGAAGCTGCCTGCTGCTGTAGGGATGTCTTCGCGAGAGATGCTTTGGCATGTGGTCGTTTGCGCAAAACAATCTCACGTCTCCACGTCCTTTTCGCTGTTTATGTGCCCATTCCCCGCAAGCCCAGCAAAGCCCTGTTTATAGAACGTTGGCATGATCGATAGGCGCTATTAGCATGCTCTCTAGAAAGGGTCCAAGAAGTAACGTGATGTAGTTCCTGTTGCGGTGGTATAGAATATGAGAGAGGCGGGAAAACGAAAGACTCCGACCAGTATAGCTAGGATACTGAGGAGCGAGGTAGTGGGCGTATGGTAGTTTATATGCCAGGTATTGAGCAAGTTTGAGCAGGCTAAATTTGCGGGAGATTGAGCAGGTTTACAGCATCGGTGGAGGAGAACGGGAACGTGCATTGGGCTAAGGTTAGCGTTGACGTTGAGATAGACTTTGCTGCGCAGGGTGCTTGGGATTGGATGGGCAAAGGGGTGTGGGTTGGTGGCTAATGCATGACATTGCGTTGAAAGCAGAAGAGAGGTTTTATCGGTGATTTGTCTACGCAAGCGATTAATGGTGGGGGAACGGGGAAGGGATTTGAGAACCTCCAGATGCTAGGTGCGTTAGATGCATGCAGCATTGCATACACTCTTCCCAAGCTTCGACTAGCAGCTTCTCCAAAGATTAAGCAAATCCCACGTAAGTACACCTAACATACGAGCTGATGCAAGGATAGCGGAAGTATCAGGATAGTATTTCTCTACGGAGTATACCCAGGTAAAGCCCCTAGCTCCTGGATCATGCGCTCCTTTCGCGACTGCACCGTCATGACAACGAAGAAAGCTGTCGCCAGGATATCCATGATTGGGTGCGCGTCGCGAGCCTTGCTGATGAACTGCGGCCAGCGTTGCTGAAAATCCAGATATGCCATTTTGCCCTCAGTGTATCGCGGATCCTTGAAGTCCGCACTAAGAGCTCCACCAGGAAGCGATTCCTGCTCAGGCCGCTTGGCCAACACTTCGCCCTCAGTATATTGCGAATCCTTGAAGTCCGCACTGAGAGCTCCATTAGGAAGTAATTCCTGCTCAGGCCGCTTGGCCAAGATTTTGCCCTCAGTATATCGCAAATCCTTAAAGTCAGCACTAAGAGTTCCACTAGGAAGCAATTCCTGTTCAGGCTGCTCGGCCAAGATTTTGCCCTCAGTGTATTGCGGATTCTTGAAGTCCGCACTGAGAGCTTCATTAGGAAGCAATTCCTTCTCAGGCCGCTTGGCCAAGATTTTGCCCTCAGTATATTGCAGATTCTTGAAGTCCGCACTAAGAGCTCTATTAGGAAGCAATTCCTGCTCAGGCCGCTTGGCCCAGATTTTACCCTCAGTATATCGCAGATCCTTAAAGTCCGCACTAAGAGCTCCATTAGGAAGCAATTCCTGCTCAGGCCGCTTGGCCCAGATTTTGCCCTCAGTATATTGTAGATCCTTAAAGTCCGCACTAAGAGATCCATCAGGAGGCAATTCCCGCTCAGGCCGCTTGGCCCAGATGATACCCCTCTTATCCGCCATTTCCTCCAAGGTCCTCCACCCTTCATCGCAATAGAGGAAAGCCAGTGCAATTTCGTCGCACCGGCCCTGCTCGCCCCGCTTCTTGTGGTAGAGGCCGAAACATTCGCCAATTTTACCCAGAGTAGACCTGTCACCGTATGCCAGGTTATACTCTTCCTTTCCTTGCTTCAACACTGCGACCGACCTCACGCCCGGGATCGTTAGGTTGAGCTTCGGCTGTATCTCCGCCACGCACGCTTCCGAGTAAACGGCATTGACTGGATGACGCCGGGTAACTACCAACGTATTGAACTCGTCGTGACTGGTCGTGCTCGGCGTGGTGTTTAGGGCATAGTAGGGTGCGCCTTGGGCCTGGCCAAGCGTGAGCCGCTCCGCTATGGGTAGGATGTGCGTCAGCGTCGAGCGGAAGAGGTTGAGAACCAGCATCGCATCGTCGCCCGGGTCTGGACCTGCATACTCTCCAGCAGCGACGGCATGGAAATACTCTAGATCTTTGTTGAGCGATGGAGTAGCGTATGTTCCGCGGTCGGCGTGCGTACGTGGCTCCGGGAGAGTTGAGTTTTCAACATACTCGGGCGGTCGCAGGTTGGCGGCAAACACCCCCGTACGCTTGATTGCGGGGTTGCTCAAGCGGTCTCGAGGTGTAATCTTTGTTTTCTCCTTGCGAATGGGCATACTTCCCAGGAAATGTAGTGTGGGACAAGCACAATAAAAAAGGTCAAACAGTGAGGTTAATTAAGGATTCAACAAGCAGAAACGAGGAATTGGCAAACCGAAAAACACGGGATCTAAGGACTTAAGTCGTGCATAAAAATGAATAGGAGATAGCATAGCACAAATCTCGAAAAGCAACTGCAGAGCAGGTAATCCGCTTGGGACAAGTGCTGGTTGGCCAGATGTCACCCACGCTCGAATGTTTCGCTATCTCAGCAGGATTCAAGATGTAGAAGCGCTAAAGAGAGGCAGATGGCGCATTTCAGCGCATGCCAAGGTCCAGCTGAGCTATGAGGCATCGTGGTGTTGGACTCTCGAAGCGATGAGGCGCGCCTCGACCTATTTTGTCAAGCCACTAGTTCTCCTTCTCCCTAGCTTCCAGTTAGAACCTCCAACTCCAGAACTTCAATCACCACCCATCAAGCCTTCTCCTTTGCCAAGTTTCAGGGGCTTCTCGTTCCGGTCAACAAAGTCGGGAGACGACATTTATAGACTTCATATGAAGCTTACAGAACCGCTTGTGTTGAAAGACACTCTGAGCAGCCTTTTAGAAAGCCTAGTTGAGGTAGCCCAACTTTGATTCGGCCTTTGCACTACAGTAATCCACGTTGACCGCTCGAGCATATTCTCCCGCAGCTAGCCCAAGCAAAAAGGTTTAGTAGGCAAGGCTGATACATGTAGCTTAACCATGCTTAATTTCATTCATCTGTCATTGGCTAAAAAGTCAAATAATCCCATATCTTGTTACCACTATCAGGCCACAAGAATTTCATCCGACCAACGGAATCTGCCAGCCAGCCACTCCATGTAGATGATTTCATGGCTTTTGGGCCTACGTCTAGAACGCCATCATGCCAGATATGGCATATTGGATTCTCTTTTGGCGTTCAACCTCGGTGTTAGCCCCACGAGTCAAACCATGCACTCTGAGCCTCAATCATAATTTATGCACAGTCTGATGCCCTTGATTTAATCATGCGGAACTCCGAATTTCTTCCTGAGCGCTCTCAGCCTTGCCACAAAGTCTATTTTCATTCCTTTGATTGCTCCAGGAGGACAGAAAGATGCAGGCTCGCGAAGAGATCACGATTAGTGCTGCTGGCGTAGACGGCAATCATGCGACTGTAGTATACCCGCCACGCGCTGCGACTGGTACGTTGGAAACCATCTCTTTCTTCCAGGCCCGTTACGTCTTTCTTTCAGGCAGTAGAACACTATTCCTCTCTGTTCACCAGACCGATCCAGGCAAAAGAGAGAAAGACCTTGACGTTCATTCCATGAGAAGCTGATTAAATATTACAGCGGAGTATGGACGTCGAGGAGCGGACGGTCGGTCAGCTGCTGCGCCTTCTGCAGGAATGCCCGGTTCCGACGTCAGGGTACGACTCAGCTATAGCAGCGCGAAACCGCAATATATACAAGTGGGGGGCGAGGGAGGCTTTACGGGAGCGAAGTGGGAGGTGAACAGAGATCAAAATCTCATGTTGAATGTCAAAGGTGGAGATGGTGGGAACGGCGGACGGGGTGAAGACGGTCAACAGGGTGGTCAGGGTTCCCGAGGTCGAGATGCGACAAAATATCACGATGCGACTGTTAGTGTGGCCTTACCTCAATGCCCTGTGACTACTGATGCTGATTCAAACTAGCCAGGAGGGATAGGAGCACCTGGTGGAAAGTCTGTATCCGATTTATAAGTCCGAGGCATGGAGGGCTAATCATTTATATTAGTGGTGGTTACGGCACTAATGGAGCCAATGGTGCCGATGCGGGAAACATATTCATCACGGTCCACGAATCTGATCTTGACACGCTCGCATGTGTTTTCTGGGACCTCAATGGAGGCAGAGGCGGTCTTAGCGGAACCCACGGCCAACCAGGAGAAGGTGGAATTGGAGGTCATGGTGGAAATGGAGGCTCATGGTATGTTAACAGACGACTATTACCTTCATCTATCCATCCGGAACATAATTGACGACGAGATAGGCAAGATCGGCATGGTGATCGTACTTATACCGTCACACGAGGCGCCGGCGCTCCAGGTCCCCAAGGACCTCCCGGTATACCTCCAGCGACTTATCTATCAGGGGGACAAGGTGGAAAGCAAGGATCATCTCAAATTCGGGTTATCAAAGGTGATCTAACTGAGGCGACTTTTCCCAAACGATATATGCTTAAAGTAGTGAGCTTTGATGTTGAGGACGAAAACCAAGATGGCATTAATGAGCCTGGAGAACATATTATCGTTAAAAACTTAATTGTAGAAAATGTTGGTATGTATGAATCCATCCACATTGGCTTCGTATTACTAATTGAGAGCCTATAAGGCGGCATGCCTTCGCCAAACTTGAATCGCCTCACGATTGCCATACACGGAGGCCGTTGGTTCGAGCCAGTCAGCTCAATCGAGCTGCCCCGCGAAATCCAAGTGGGCGACAAAGTTAAAGTACCAGGTGAAATAAAAGCTCTCATCAAAAATGAAACAGCCGCAAGAGCACCGGGCCATCAGCTTTTTGAGAACGCCGAGGTCGTTCTTATTGCAACGTTTGATGAACGTCTACAAAGATCGCTCCCTGAATTTCATGTTGGCGGAGGGGCCCCTGTCGAAATCCAATATCCTCTTCAATTGAGTGTACCACGACATCTTGATTGCGTGGCAAAGGGAGACAATGTCAGGTTCTCGTGGACTGTGAGTAGTTTATACCGTACAACCATTCTTATAACAACCGTGGCTAATTAGAATGCCTAGTTGAAAAACGTTTCTACAAAGGAATACGGTATTCAAGGAAAACTTCGACGCCATGTTGCTACTCGCTTGTCGGACCCAGATGGAGTGTTCAACCTCAAATATGGAGGTGGGCGGAGGTGGGCGGAGGATGAGCTTGACATACTACTTCCCGGTGCAGAGGTTCCAATTGACCAAGACTTTATGGTCTCCAGCAACGCTATGGAGTATAGCGATAGCGTCCTTACACTGGACCTGATGCTCTCGGACCCTTCGAAACCTCAAGAGGGAACTGGTTCAGCATCCTCAGCACGATCTGTCATGAGACATGACATGAAAATGCAAATTTCTGGCAGGTATGAATACAAGGAAAAATCGAGGTTCCTGCTCGTCGTCAACGCGGGTACACCGAATCACGCTATTCATCAGATCATAAACTTCACTCGAAAAGGACTCCAGCTCGAAGTAGATATCTTCAATATCAGCTTAACTGGTTCATTCATTGACCCGGAAACGAATACGGACATCCTCAGCAGGTACGCAGGAAAGAGCATTATTATTTACGGAAGCACTCTCTCCTATTTCCGCGCTGGCCACCGTAGCCCCTGGGACTTACTGGACCCATGGGAGGTGTGTCGGCTTGCCAAGGTTGGAACGAGTTTCCTCTTCGCAAGTGTGGCAGATTCGAACAGTTTGCACTCATGGAGCAGTTTATCATCATTCCCGACACCCTCAACCGCCGTCCCCTCTTCTATTAATGTTGAAAATCTTGCGGGATTGCTCGACTCTTTGAAACCCGGCAAACGAGCCACAGATGGCTCGCACTCTTATCACAAATTTGGAGCCAAGAAGAATCCTCTTACTGGATGCTTCAGCGACCTTGACAGCGCGCTTATTTCGCATTCTAAAAGTGCAGCGAAGAAGCTGAACAAAACTTTCCCGCTACGTAGGTTCGTTGCCAGGCCGGATGCCACAAATGGCTCAAACGGTAATTCTGGTACTGTGATTGTGTCTGAAGGTTTACCCAAGTCTGCCAAACTCTTCGCTTCCAGATTACCTCACCAACCAGGCCTATGGATTTTGGATTATCACATGTACATGATCGTTGCCTGCTTACCGTTCAGTGATCAGGCGCGCATCTTCTGGAACCTTGCGGGGCAATGGGATAGAAATGGCCTCCCCCCCATAGCCCTGTATAATGGTCTCCCCCATCTTATAAATTCAAAACCAGGAGACCAAAACGACGGGAATGTGACGGCAACCAATGAGCTCATTAGTGAAAAGGTAAGAGAAATTACTTTCCTGACTAGGCAGTTGAAGTTTTCGTAAATATTTTCTGTGCTGACAAGAACGCTATTTCAGGTCTTCCAAGCAATTTGCATCTCGATCGAAGCTCAGATTGGAACTGAGATAACACGGTACTGCGACACACCTTCATGGCCAAACCCTATCCCAACAAATGAGATCATGAGTCACCTACCACTGCTAAGCCAACTACTCAATACAACACCCTCCAGTGCACCTATCGGGTCCACCGAACGAACCGAGTTCCTTGTTGGTGTCTTAGGGACCATTATGGGGGCACTTGAACACATCGGGTTTGCGCAGTGGTGGAGCAATGTCGTGATCCGGTTCGGTGTCCGCAAAGTGCAAGTGCGAGGTCAGGTGAAGATGAGCATGAATACCGCGCTTTCGCACATCTTCACCCCGGCCGCCATCTCGACATTGCAGAATTCGATCGCGAAAACAGCCAAGCAGACGAAGCAAGAGATCAAGCAAACCAAGCAAGAAAGTAAGAACTTGAGCCTGGTCACTCTTTCTCGGCTGTCAGCTTTCACTGGCACCGCTAACGCTGCTCCTGATGACTTGACTATGCCCGCCGATGCATCGGTTGCGTATTCGGTGGGATGGACGAGAGGCAAGTTGCAAGAGAACCGGAAGCTTCATGCCAACAGTCAAGAGAAGAGACTGGCAGACGAGGCGCACAGCCGCAGCGTTATTGCAGAGCACGTCAATCCTGAAGACGAACATGATGAAGGGGACGGAGAGGATGAAGTGCCAGATGAATACGAGCAACCGACTCCAACACGCCCAACTGGACCTGCCAGTCCTCATGGCATGGCAGCTCCCGTCGAGCTCTCTAGCCCAATCCAAACAGCACCTGTGGAGCTGTCCTCACCGCATGCCCCGGCGGCTCCCGTTGAGCTTGCGGTTCCGCATGCTCCGACAGCTCCTGTCGAGCTAGCCTCTCCGCATTCTCCAGTAGCTCCTGTTGAACTCGCCTCTCCGCACTCTCTAGTAGCTCCTGTTGAGCTCGCCTCTCCGGATCCTCCAGTAGCTCCTGTTGAGCTCGCCTCTCCGCATTCTCCAGTAGCTCCTGTTGAGCTCGTCTCTCCACATTCTCCAGTAGTTCCTGTTGAGCCCACCTCTCCGCACACTCATGTGGCCCCTGTAGAGCTACCTAGCCCACAAGTTGTGATATCTTCCGAGAAAACTATCCCCCAGACCCATGTCGTAGCCGTCACGGAGCTCAAATAGATGAGAGGGTTCTCTGGGAGAGCCAAGGGTATCTGAGAGAGGTTGGGCGTCCTTTGTTTGTGTACTGCGTTCTTGCGTCTTGACATCCGTACTTTACTACCACTTTTCCATATGTAACATTGTGTATTTTCAACATTACAGGGTTAGATACTTAATGGAATGCGGTTGGCATAAATTAGAGACGTCTTCTTTTATGCAGCACTAAACGAACCAGTCATACCACTTGGAGATATCTCGGATTAGCACGCGTTATGCCGTCATGGATATTCCCCGCCAGTATGTCCTTCGGGCCCGAGTGGTTTACGAGCGAAGACCATTCTCAGCGTCGCGACATCCAATCAATTATGGAAATTGTTATGTCCTGACTCTAACTTCGCAGTTCAAGACAAGCTTACGTCGAAAACTAGAGCTATCAAGTAGGTGCTACTGGCGCATTCGGGCTGCATAGTAGAGCAATATCAGCAAAGCTATTGGAAGAATTCTATTCGTGGAATCAACTGCTTTTCCGTTCCAATCCAACTCGGGAGTACTATGCTCGATCAAACGCCTTGAACACCCGTCGGCCCAGCACGTGCTATGGAGCTGCTTGCACGATTCCCCTTACCACGATCCACCAGAGCCAGATGCGCGACCCCGAAATCCCCCCTCCCCAATTGAAGTGAAACACACCCCAAAAAAAAAAACGCCAGATATGCCAATGCCCCCAATCTAGTGGGAGCGGCAGAGCAAGAAGTCCCTAATAATCGCTCCCTTCAACCCCCAACCTTCCCTCCGTCGCTTCAAGATACAGCACCAGATCCTCAATCGTGCACACCTTGATGCCCCACCGGCGGCCGAACTCCAAACACTGATCCCGCCGCATCATCCCGCCGCCCAGCCGCTCCGCCTTGCCAGGCACCTCCTCCCCGTCCGTGATCAGCTCGGAGATGACCCCCACCGGCTGCTTGCCCGCCAGCCTGCACAGATCGACCGCCGCCTCGGTGTGCCCGCGCCTGACGCGCACGCCGCCGTCGCGCGCCTGCAGCGGCAGCACGTGGCCGGGGCGGCGGAAGTGCGCGGGCTTCGCCGCCGGGTCCGCCAGCGTGCGGCATGTCTGCGCGCGGTCGGCGGCGCTGATACCGGTCGTGATGCCGGGGGCTGCCGCATCCACCGAGACGGCGTAGGCGGTGCGGTTCGGGTCGGCGTTGTCGGCGACCATTTGCGGGAGCTGCAGCGCCGCGGCGCGCGAGACGGGGAGGGGCGCGCAGATGTAGCCCGACGTGTGTCGGATCATGAAGGCGGCTTTGGAAGGGGTGAGGGCTGAGGCGGCGATGATGAGGTCGCCTTCGTTTTCGCGCGAGGGCGAGTCGAGCACGATTACGAATTCGTCGCGCGCTGCGTGGGTGGGTGGGTTAGCGGGGGAGGGGGGCCAAGGAGGAGGAGGGGCTGCTGCGCACCGAATGCTGCTATGGTGTCGGGGATTGAGTCGAAGGCTGGGTGGGAGGGCATGCTGGTGGTGCCGTTCGCGCCACTGGTGCTGTTGAGGTGGTACATGCCGTTTGCACCGTTGACGCCGTTGTGCATTACGGAGACCGGTCTGGTGTTTGTGTAGCCAGGCATGGTAGGAGGGTGAGAAGGAGGAGGAGGAGGAGGAATTGGGTTGGTAGCGGCGAGGTAGTGAGTCAAGTTATGGGAGAAGGTGAGGTGACTGTATGTCAATGCTTAGCAAAAGTAGGCTCGGCGTTTGTCAGCTGAAGCTGGAGTGCGGTCGGAAGACGCGGCTGGGCGGGAAGAGGGAATCTTGACTGATATACGTACCCATGATGAAGGCAAAGGGATTGCGAGAGGAGAAGCGAAAGCCGCCACTGGACGTGGGCTCTTGGGGATTTCTTTGGTGGTCACCACTGTCACTTCCGAGGTTGGCCGTTTTTCTCATCATCGGCTCCGGCCAACCGTTCAACCCGCGGCCAGACAAATTCTCCCACCCCTCTTTGCCTCCTCCCCAGTCCCTCTTCCAGCCAAGCCCGGCAACGGTCAGCGAAACACAGTTAAGTCAGCCTGGTTCAACCCTCTCGGGGCCAAACGTATCGATGCCTACATAATCCTGTCGGCGCTTGTCGCCTGGCGGAACCTTCCCGCTGCGAGCATCGGCCAATCTCGCCATCCGTCTTACAATTACTGGCCAAATCTAGATACCGATGTACCGACGCTCTCTCCATCTGCGACTTCACGATACTCGCAACTCTTGCCTCATGCAGCATGAAAAAGATGATCTATCAAATACAAGAGCGAGCTGAGATTATGGGCATGACTCCGCGGACTCACGTCACCAGGCATCGTCACGCATTTCCCCGCGCATGCAGATGTGATTGTGATACCCATCCAACAACATTCTGACAATTTGACACCCTATACGAAGGCCACAAGACATATTCCACGCTCTACAACATACACACGGCACACCCAAATGGTTGCCTTTTCTCCAGGTTGCACCCGCACGCCGGCTTTTCCCTCCGTCATCCGATCCACTGAAGAAGATTCCGACGCCCGATCTGCATCCACGCCAATGCTCTCCTCGTCTTCGCGCCAAGAATCTTTCTTCCCCGAGCTGCTCTCACCGCCCATGGTGGGAGGAGACCTCCTGGAATTTTATACGCCAGGGATCTTTCTCCTTAATGGCTGGTTTAATCCTTCGTCTAGACAATTTCTCGATGATCTACACTTGTTGTGTTCAATACTATATAGGTAATGATGCCTGCGATCAGACCATAAGCGATACTGTACGTAGACGGCATTACCGCAATGGCAATGAAGGCTAGGACTGCATCGCCATAGTAACATCAGTTAATATCGGCTGCCAATTTGGCCATTAGGGATCCAACGATGATGAGTGTGCACCTAGTGGCCCGTGGAGGGATGGATGCAAAAATTGGGGCAAAGAAAATGGAAATGAAGAATGCGATTCCTGTGAAGATGGCTGTGAGGCCAGTCTTGCCTCCTTCGGAAATACCCGCTCCGCTTTTTATATATGTAGTGACTGGCGGGGACCCAAAAAATGGAAACCAGAAGGATTCCCATGATGATGGTGCCCTTGACTCGGTACATCATGAGCAGAACGGTGAGCATCCCTCTAGAGAAGATTCCAACCTACATGGTAGAATTTCTCATATTCTCAGCATTGGGACAGAAGCCATTTTCGTCCCAGAATTCAGGAGCACATCCAGCCAGTTCGACAGGCGTGCTGGTTTGACCAGTAATGGCACCAATACCGGCATTGTAAGTGAGGCCCATTATAGTAAGATACAGGCCGATTCCGACTCCAGTAGCAAGTTTAATGGATGCTGGAATGGCTCTGGCTAACCACTGACGGATCCCAAGAAGTGTAAGTGCCACGAAAACAAAGCCTTCGACAAATACAGCCGTCAATGCGACTTCATAGGGTGCGGGATCAGAGCCATGGTATCTAACAACAGTGTAAGCAAAATAAGCACTGAGTCCCATCCCAGGAGCCAAGGCGATAGCCGGGTTGGAGTTAGCTTTGTCTTGGGGTGTTACTGGGTGTTGCTACGCACGCATGTTAGCAAACAAGCCCATGCAGAAGCTTGTCAATGCTGCAATGGCGGCAGTAGCCGGAACAAGATCCCTGTTGATCTCTTGGACGCCTATCGAGTATGCAGGGTCGGTGTCGCAGAGATCCGGGCCATCCGATGGGTAGACGCATGTCCCACCAGACTGAGAGAGGTGATGTTCGCGCTGGCAGAGATGATGTAGGCCATAGCGAAGAAGGTTGCCAGACCAGCTCTTATCTCCGTAAAGAAATAACTCCCTTCTGTTCTTTTGGCTGTTTTCAAATCGCGTCAATACCTCTTGAAATTTCTCTGGTGACGATGAGTCTACGTGACCAGAATACTCGAGCCTGAAGTATCTCCCCACAGGGCTCTTCGCAATCTTGAGGTTCGCATTATGTACCCAACCCGTGATGATGTCCTTCACGAGTGCTGCACGAGTTTATCCCGAGAAAAGGTAGAAGAAGTCTGCCGCAGGGGCTTCAAGTGATTGAATTCAGTCAAGTATTTTTTTGCTCCAGAACCACCCTTAAAGAACTCTCAAGGGTCCGTTGGATTAGTTGATATCGCGAAGGTGTGGTCGAGCGGTAATGTCGAACTGGATCGGAGTTCCTTACTACCATCTTACTACTGTCTTCAAGACTAGAACCCTATGTCTCACTACCCCGCTACTTACCTCGTATGTCTCATCGAAAGTCTTATTGAAAGTCTCATTACCTGTTTCCATTACCGAATGACGACTGCGTTGTTATTCTATTTGCAACCTATTTGTCACCTATCTAGTATATATATAGAGGCTCTAGAAGCCCTCTTTAATAAACAGAGTTCTTATACCTAATTGTCCGTTTAACAGTTATGAGCCTAAGCCAACTACTGCATTATCTTTAATTCCAAAGCCTTTATTCCATTTAATTATTATCTTAATTATAGACAACTATGATAATGAACTTTTAATAAGAAACCAGACCTATTATTATATTATCTGTTATCCTTGCAAGCCCAAACAATTAGGACGAATGGATTAAGGTTATTAAGTTAAAAGCAAATAATAATTGTCTCTGGGAGTATATCAACCCATTAACACCCAAGACTAAATTGCTAAAGCTTAAAGAACCTGTTCGAGCCTTACCCAAGGATGCTAATAGCTGGGGGAAGACGAAGCTCGTAGAGCTAGATAAGGAGAAGAAGGAGGAGCTCTGTATGCTTAAAGCCGACTATAGGGACAATATAAAGCTATATAGAAAATAGCTATTAGCTCTTAATACGTTGCGCAGCCACATTTAAAGCTTAATCTCACGTACCTACCTCATCTATACGTTTAAATGTGTTACCACCTATAATGTCTTGGTGTTACTAAAGCAGAGAATTGCTCCGACTGACAATGCTAGAAAGCTTTAAGTAGCCACCCAGTATATAAAGCTTAAGAAAGCGCCTTGGAACTAGAACTTTGAGGTCTAGTTAGAGGAGTGGGAGAAGGTGTATACTGAGTGTAAGGAGCTAGATCTACCCAAGGTAAATGGTGACTAATTAGTAAGAGACTTTATATATACAGTTAATTTAAGGGGTTAATACAAAATCCACCTTCAAAGTTTCGTTTATTTCAATATCCACCTCCTATAAACAGAATCCACCTCCTGCCAATTAAGGCTTAATAGCTTTATATAGTGTAATACTAATTTAGCCTAGTATAACGCTAATCTAGCCTAGTACAACGCCAATCTATATGGTAATCTATGGGCGCATATAGGGGTTGTTCTAAAAATTTAACAAAGCTTGGCGCGTTATATCCCTGCCTTTTTAACCAAAATTTTGGTAAGACGTGTAGAGAACGCGATCTTTCTAATTTTCCTACTATATAAGGCTTAAGTTTATATACTATATAGAGTCTATATATAGGGTTTTAGTGTTTCGGCAGCAATAAACCTTTCCTAAGTATCCTTTAGTGTTCTTTCTTACCTAACGCTACTCTGTTACTTAATCTATTGTCACTTAATCTAATAGAGATCTAGCAAGCCTATTATAAGTCAGCAAAATCTTAAGTTCTAGTTATGCGATAGTATTATAGTCATTTAGGTACCTATTGTTAATTGTTATAATAACTATTATTTACTATTATAATAGAACAAGCTTGCATAAATATAACCTCTCCTCTACCTAAAATAAAGGTAGATTTAACTAATATACATCTCCATCTTTAAGCTTATTATAATAAAAGACTCCGAGTTTAATCTAAATGCTTTTACTGATGAGGTGATAGGATCTCCTCTATTACCTCTACTAAATCCTCTACCTCCTACATAGCCTCCCCAGCAGCCGCCGCCGCCACCACCACTGTTATTATCATCATCCTCTGTGTTGACTGCTCCGGCCTTGCTGCCACCTATCCACCAGCTGCGCCGTCCCTCACGCGCGCGCCCCGCTATGGCCGCCAGTGGAGACGTCTAGGACGTCCCTTCCTTAGATAAGGATAATAATAGGCATGAAAGGTCTCTTGGTCCACCTAGGTATATTATATAGCGAGTATAATAGTATTATATTGCTAATTACACATAGAGCTACTACTGCTACTATTGCTACCCCCCGCTCCTCCGGCCCCCCTATGCCTACTCCTACTGCCACTGCCGCTAATCTTCCGTCTCCGGATTAGTGGAATACTAAGTAGAACAACGCCGCTGCGCTTAATGCTGCTGCCGGGCAGTTTAGGCATATAGGCTAGGCCTTATTGAACTCTCTGGACCTGTACTAGCGCGAGGGAATTACTTACGCCCGTATAATAGATGGCCGATATGGTGAACTAGCTCCTGCGGCCTATAGCCGTTATATTGCGCGGGGCTTAGTATATAGAAGGTATTATAGTACTTTTTATACTAATAGAAGCCTTGGACACGCGTGCAGTAAATACCGCCTAGCTAATTAGGCGTGTACTCTACTAGCGCGGCCTCCTAAGCCCCGCCTAAGTTAAGCTAATTGTAGGAAAGGTGGGACAGAAGGGCAGTAGGTAGAGCAGTAGGTGGTAAGATAGGTGGAAAGAAGGGTGGAAGGGGTGGAAGGGGTAGAGGAGGTAGTGCTGGAGCTGCTAGTATAGCTGCATAGATATCCTAAATTTAGATCTATGCTTGCCTATTATATAACTTACTACTTAATATAGTGACATAAGATCTAACTTATAAGGCGCCTTAGTTACTATAGGAGTAAATATATAATATATGAGGCGCCTTAGTTACTATAGGGGTAAACATATAATATGCAAGGCGCCTTAGTTACTATAGGGGTAAACATATAATATACAAGGCGCCTTAGTCACTGTAGGGGTGAGCATATAATATGCGAGGCGCCTTAGTCACTGTAGGGGTAAGTATATAATATGCGAGGCGCCTTAGTCACTGTAGGGGTAAGCATATAATATGTAAGGCGCCTTAGTCACTGTAGGGGGCGAATATATAATATATAAGGCGCCTTGGTCACTGTAGGGGTAAATATATAATATATAAGGCGCCTTAGTTACTATAGGGGGATCTACAGCAATGACTAAGGCGCCTTATATAATTATTTATAGGTCCTATAGTAACCGAGGCGCCTTATAGGTTGTAGCCACTAAATATAATATTAAAATATATTATTTGTACCACAGTAGGATGCATTTAGCTAAACTATCCCTAAAATTTTATAGTATAGCGCCACTGTAAATATGGAGAACATGTCCTTTTATACATTCTCCTTTCTCTTTACCAGTATTATTAACAACCCTTACCTTCTGCTTACTCCTACGGCTATATTTTTCTTATATACTATCCTACACAATATTTAAAGTTAGTAAGACCTTTAAGACTATAGATAAAGCCACTGGCTACGCCGTAGTTATAATTATTAAACTTAATTAGCATCTAAAGCCTATACTAAATAACAATAAATCTATCTGGTGCGCCTACTGCAAGCTAGGCAAACATAGCTGCCCCTTCTATGTGCGAATCGCGCTTACAAAGAACGGCCTTTTTACCCTCACATAATATACGCCTTATACTTGCCCTATTGTTATCCACAAGAACTCCAAGCAAGCCTAATTAACAAAGTATCTATAGTACGCGCTTAAGCTATAGCTAAATAATAACCTAAGAATCCAAACAAAATAACTGGCTAGTAATTAATTTATTACAACTGGATACTGGCCTATATCTTAGCAGGTTAATTGCGCCAGAATAGCAGCCAATGAGGATCTATAGGGTAACAAAATGAACAGCTTTAGGTATATACCGGTCTTACTTAAGGCAATGGCTTGTCATTATAATAGGTCAGGTGTACACGCTATAACTAGCACTATTATTAGAGATGGCGTCTCTAAACAGTGCTTTGTAGCACCAGCTCCCTATATTTCTACTTTTAAGTATATAAAACCTATTCTAATTCTTAACTCTATACATACTAAATCCGCATTTAAAATGGATCTATTTATTGCGGCCATAAAAGACTTTAATAATTAGACACTTCTAATTGCCTAGGCTCTAGTTCCTAGCAAAACAATCAAGAATTGGATATAGTTTATACAACTTCTTTACTAGACATTTTAATGGGCCAAGAAGGAGCTATAGGACTCTAGTTACAATCGCAAAATAGCTATAATTAGTAATCGTCATACAGGTCTAGTTACTGGCGTTACAGATATCCTCCCTTAGGATAAGTATTTTTACTACTTCTGCCTTAATTACCTTACTGCCAATATCTGGAAAGACTATAACTCTATATGCGAAAAATTCTTCAAGGAAGCTGCTTAGGCAGTTAAGAAAAAAAGATTTAATTACATTATGGCAGAATTAAGGGACTATAATAAAGATTGCTATAACTACCTTAAAGCTATTAAGCTTAAACGGTGGGTAAGATCTTATCAACCAGCTGAGTTTCTATGCTTTAGTAAGAGTACAAACAACGCAGTTAAATTAGTTAACAGTAAGCTCTTATTAGTGCAAGACTTCCTACCCTTTTAACTACTCTATTGCCTTTGAAACTTAATAATAGAGAAGTTCTTTTAGCGACTTTATAGTAGACATAACCCTCAGTTAACAGGAACTTGATACTATAATAAGCTCTTAAAGAACACTATTGCCAAATTACACTCTTGCATTATTACTCAGTTAATATCTTTTAAGGGCTCCGTCTATATGCCTAGTCTTAATAAAATATACCTTATATATATTAGGGAAATGGAATATATATATGGTTTCTACCAGGACTACCAACTCGCCTACGCATATGCTATAGCCCTAGCCAACTTAACTAAAAAGGACACGTGGGAGGACAGCTGCTAGTCCCTTAAGAACTTTTATAAGACATATAAAGCTCCCTTCTAGCCTATTAATCCACACAACTTATCTCCAGAAGATATAACGCCACTAATATTAAACTGGGTAGCTGGGCGGCTAAAAAAGAAAAGATTTAAGTGCTGCGATTATAGAGCAAAGCGCTCTTATTAGTGTTAAAGATGTAAGCGATATAGCCACAGTTAGCAAAACTGTCAAAACCCTCCTAACCTGTTTAGTGGTAGTAAAGAGAGTTCTATAAGTAATAGAGAGAGTAGTAAAAGCAGTTCTAAAAGGGTATTACTAAGCGAGACATTAAGTAAAATTATTGTTGCTATATTACAGCCGGAAATGACTGGAGCCGAATACTCTATTACCTACTAAAGGCAGCAGTAGAAGCCTTCTAATACTCTAGAGGATATAATTAGAAGACTAGATAAGCAGGCTTATTAATAAGTCGCCTAAGCCCACACAAATGCTATGCACCAATTTGAGGCTAAGGATGCAGAGTTTTGTCAATAATTAGCTAAGGAATTTAGTAAGGGCCAACCTCTAGAGGACGATCCTACCTTTAATATCAACTTACATTACCAACACGCGTTTAATAGGCTGCTAAATAGCACAAGCAGACAATACCAAAGCAACGGTAATAGTAATACACTAGAAGGCGACGCCAAGAGTAATAGATTGCCCACTACACCAAATTATAACTATATAGATAAAGAGCAGAGAGAGACTTACCAGCGGGTAAATGCTTATTTCACCGCACTATTTATACTATTACCAACAAGACCTACTAATGTGGTGGTGTGATTTGGCCCCCTAGATTCAACATCTAGATTAGGCGTAGCTTTAGGAAAGCCTAGGCCTTCCATATATTTTATATAAATCGGTCTAGAGCCTTTAGAGTCTTTAACAACTCAGACAAGGCCAATAGACAGATAGTTTCTTTCTTAGAATACACTCCTTTCTTCTCTCTCTACAGACTATATGCTTATTGACGGCTTCTTACTAAAGGCACCGTGACTTCCTATCTACGAGAGCCCGTACCCTCCCACATATTTTATGGCATTCCACGTGGGGATCAAACCCACAGCCTCCAGATTAGAAGTCTGGTACTCTATACACAAAAGACGCATAGGAACGATCTAGAACTGCAAAGAAACTGACGGACAGAAGGACGTGCGGAGAGGGAGGCAAAAGCACAGACACATCAGCGACCGGTGCGTAGCCACCGCCACAGTAATAAACCAACGACACTTGCCAAGTTCTCCATGCAGGAGCAGGAGGCGGCAAACAGCAATAGAAAGGCGGGTACGTAGTATAGCAAGACAGGGGATAAAAGGAGGGACTATAGTACACCAGGAACAGCAGAGAAAAGTCTTTTATATTTCGTTTACTATATTTGCAACGGTCTACACGATTATTCTTGCATTTATAGAAGCAACCTTCGAATTTATAGGAATAATGGCAACAGTACCACCAAAGGGATTGTTAGGTATGTTAGGACCATTCTATAATAATAATAAGGGCGCTAGAAAGGGAGAGGAAAGCAAGCAGCCTATTAAACTATAAAGCTCTCTTAAACTAGGGGATACAATACCAGCCCCAACTCTTATAACATTAGGGACTAATAACCCACAATATATAGAGGATAAGGGCAATGAAGTCCACCTACCTAGTTATAGGGAAACTACAAGTTTGTTACCTTCCAACAAACCATTAATAGCGCAAGATAAGGTATATATTATAGCCCAGCCTATACCCACTCCAGAAACCCCCGGGACTCCTTACTTTACAGGACAAAACGTATCGCAATTTATTAAACAGTATAAGCGACTATATATCCAACACCATATTACAGATAATAAGAAGTATTAAGAACTCCTAGAGTATTATAATTACTAAATAGGGACCTGGATCCGAAGCCTACCTAAGTTTATAATTAGTAATTAGACGGAACTTATAAAAAAACTTAAAATAGACTACTAAGAAAGTAACTACTTTTAATAAGTTAAAATAGTAGAATTCTTAGAAGCTTATATACTGCAATACAGGAACAATCCACCTAGCAGTATATATAAGTACTATAGGCAGTTTACGCTAATCTCCTAAAAGGTTACCAAGGCTAGCAATTTAAACAACCATAAACAAGGGTACTGGTTTGTAAGAGGACTCCCATTTAAATATTAAAGACATGCTATAACTAAAACAGGGGCTAATCTAGATAGACAAAAGTCTTTTAACTTCCATCTGCTAAGGAGAACTGTAGAAGACAGGCTTAATTCGCATAAAGGCGCAAACCGTCTATTATTAATGAATCCTAAGGAGCAAGGTCTTTATCAGCTAGTTAGATAGTTCCATAAATAGCAATTAGCCATAGCTAACTAAAGAGATACTACCCTTTAGTTACTTATAGTCTCTCAGCTAAGTAAGCTAGTAAGCACCTATTAAATAACCCAAGAAATAGACCTGGAACTAGAGAAACTTACTAGTTAACTCTAGAAGCTTAATCTTAGGATAGTTAAGTTAGCAGGGGTTACATCTTTAATACCATTTCTAGACAGGATTCGCTAAGATCCAACGCGGTACACACAGCTCTTAAATAGGGCGTTAGTGTATTAAACACAGATAGGTCCGCGACAGGCACTAAATAGCAACAGAGTACAGCCATCCTATAAGGGAGCGCTATAAGAATAATACGAGCCGGGCCTAGGGAGGTATAGAGGGCCAGGAAACTTTGGCGCATACCAAGCACAGGCTTAGACATACTATAGGTACGGGGGCCCCTACTATTTTATTAACCAGTATCCACAGCTCTAGAAATTAGTTCACCATGGCTTTCTATATATAAATAAGAACAACTGAATCTACACTAAAACATATAAGTACCTAGGAAATATAATTCTGTATTTACTAAGCGATAATTAGATCTAGTTCCTTAAAGACTAGCTAAGGTAGAACGTAAATATTAATCCTAATGCCCTAGGAACGGGTGTCCAACTAAAGGCGGCTTTAATAGAGCTTATAGAAGGTAGCGACACTAAAAATAAGGAGGAACTTAGTAAGTCCTAGGAAGATATATACTAAGTAGAGTTAATATATATAGATTTAGTTAGAGCCGCAACCCAGTCATAGCTTGTGCCACGGTTATATAATCTTAGGAAACTATAAGGGGAAGTAAGGGTAATAAAGCCGCCTCCAAAACCATCTAGTTAGCAACTAGTAGTAGTTTAAAATATACAACTAGGAGGATATATCTAAATCATACTATAGCCCTAGCAGCAAGCTCCTTAACCACCGTTAGGCAGTAACGAGGTTAATAAAATAAACTACACTAAATAGCTAAAACAGACGGAGTAGATAGTGGATATAATAATAATAGCTAAGGCACTACAACCAAAGCTAGTTAGGATAATGGATATACTAAAAGAAAACGTCCCAAGCCCAACTATAATGGCAGATAAGATCTTATTAAAAACCATTAAAGTTACTATTAGTAACTGCCTTGTATATATACTTAAAGTTACAAGATTATTCTTTAAGCCTCTCCTGCCACCCCTTATAGAACCTTACCAACAGAAGCAAAAGGACGCTAAGGTATTAGTATTATTAGCGCACTTAATATTCCATGCTAATTAAGCCGGCTTAATAACTATTAAAGTAGACCAGATTAAATAAGAAGTAGGATTTATCCGGTTTTAAAGATAATACCCAAAAGTTAAAGTATAAATAGAAGACGGAAGGGCCAAGTGCTTAATTAACTCTGGAGCTAAGCTTAACCTTATTAAGGAAAGCATAGCCCTATAGTATGGCCTGCCAATATTAAGTCTGCCTTTATAGCTATAAGGCGCGCATCTAATATCTATAAACGGAACCTAGTCTAAGTTCATTAGGCTAGTATATGCGGTCCCTATAGTAATAGGTAACATCTTAATATCCACAACGTTTATTGCTGTAGGGGAGATGTTACATAAGGTAATACTTAGTAAGCTATAGTTAGTAAAGGCTAGACTAGTAATAAAACAAATAGCAATAGGTTAAGTATCTTACATTATTTAATTAGAAGATGGCAGAGTTAAAACAAGGTTCTTAACATCCTATAAAAATACGATATTCTTTAAACCAGATAAAGGCATTAATATAAACAATAGTTTAGGAAACATATAGCTAGTATAACCGCTAGAATTATATCTAGGGTTACTTATAACCCAGCGCATTAGGACAAGAAGGACATTAAGAATAAAGGAAAAGGAAATAAGGTACAGCTCCAATACGGATATTTACTATTTTGGATACCCGCTAGGCAAAGCTATTAGCGGAAAGAAGAATATAATATTAGATAGAGGGAGCTCAACAATAAAACATTAGGGGAAGTCCTAAGGAAATACTTAAAGAAGAATTAGAAGCTAATATTTAAAGTAAAAGCTAGGTCCTTTACATATTAAATATTACAGACAACGGATCTATTTATAATATAAATAGAAGGCTATTAGAGCAAGGCCTAACAAAACGCTATAAGCATAGCAACTGCATATAAATAAAAGGCAGATAAAGTCCACCTGGTTAATTCATTAATACCAAACGGAACCGTTCTAGGAGGTATAATAGAATAGCAAGAGGTAGTCTTGTGTTAACAAAAGGCGTCCATCTATGGATTGCCTCTTAGTCTATATAATTATTTCCTTAAGCCGCGATACACTAAACTGGCCCATAGTATACAACTAAAGCCAGAACAATTAGAGCGCATAATTATAGGAGATATTCGGCTAAGAGAATAAAAGATCCTTAAGGCCATATTATTTAATTAAGAAGAGGCGCTAGCATGGGAGTTTTTTAAAATGGGTTAAGTTAGTAGGGACGTAACTCCACCACTAAAGATTAAAACCGTGCTATATAAAGTATAGTAAGTACCAAACTTTCCTATACTAAGGGCCCTACAAGGAGAGGTAATAAGTATATTATAAGAACGACTAGCTTAAGGGACTCTAAAATATTACAAAAGCCTATATAGAAATCTATGGTTTCTTATAAGCAAGAAGGAACGTAATAAGTACTAACTAATTAACGCGGCAATAAATATTAACCAAGTAACTATTAGGGACGCAAATTTGCTGCTATATGCCGATAAGTTTTTTGAGGAGTTTGCTAGGTATAAGGCTATATCTCTAGTGGACTTCTTCTCTGGCTATGACCAGTTAGAGCTTAATATAGAAAGTAGGAACCTAATAGCCTTTATAACACCTCTAGAACTTCTATAATAAATAATAGTACCTATAGGAGGAACAAATTCAGTTGCTTAGTTTATAAGGACAATTACTAAGATCCTAAAGTACTACATCCTATACCACACCTTGCCGTTTCTAGATAACATTACAGTAAAGGGCCCACAGACAGTGTATAATAGAGAGGAGAGTCTTCTAGGTGTACACAGATACATTCTGGAACATATTATATAGCTAGACGGAGTACTTGCAGATTTAGAATAAGCTAGATATATAATCTTAGGCGCTAAGTCTTATTTCTATAAAGATAAGATTATAGTAGTTAGTTACCACTATAATAAAAAAGGACGGTATCCGGAGGAGTTAAAGGTCGCGAAGATTATTTACTAAAAGGACTGCGAAGATGTTATATTAGCCTAAGCATTCCTAGGGGTTTGCGTGTATTACCAGATATGGGTAGAGGACTTTATAATTAAGGTAGAGCCAATCTTCTAACTACTATAAATGGATGTTCCTTTTATGTGGGGCATAGAGCAGATTGCCGCTATAAAGATTCTAAAGTATGCACTTACTACCGCGCCCGCATTAGTTCAGCTGGATTATAGTAAGGGGGCTAGGCTAATTATTCTTACTATTAACAGATGCAAGAATAGATGGGGATACGGTCTTATATAGCTAGATATACAATGTCGTTATTACCTATATTAATATAAGAGCGGTATCTAGTCTTAAGCGGAACAAAAATATAACTTAAGAAAGCTTAAGTGTCGGGCGTTGCTGTATACACTAAAGAAGTGTCGCGTATATCTATACGGCGTTTGATTTATAGTGGAGACGGACATAAATACCTTAGTTACGCAGCTAAATTATACTGCTACTAATTTACCTGGAGCCTTAATGACAAGATGGCTAGCTTGGATCCAGCTATAGGACTTTAATATTAGACATATACTAGAGAAGAAGAATAGCCTAGCTAATAAACTTTTATAATAGCTACCTAATAGCGAACAACCTAATAAGCTAACTAAGAATATTAAAGAGTTTATTAACTATAAGCTAAGTGCCTTAGAATACACAGCTAGCCCTCTTAAAATAGAAGCGGGTCTGCCATTAGAAGACTTATATTTAGAGGAATCTTAGAGGATTATAAAATAGCTAGTAACCTTACAGCATTTAGAGGAGATAAATACTAAGGAATTTAAAAAGTTTAAGTGGCATATACTAAGGATCCTAGTGCGTAATCAACAGCTCTTCTACTAATAGTCTAAGAATGTACTAATGCGAAGGGTAGTTAATAATAAAACTACTTAGCAGGAGATTATTAAGAGCCTTTATAATTAAAGTAAATATTATAGACGGGAGGGAACGTATTAGAGGGTCTTAAATTAATACTAGTAGCTAGGGCTATAGGATTAAATATTATAGCATATTAAGTCATGCTTATAGTGCCAACAGCAACAGCTGAGATAGGAAGAAGAAGTAATATACCCTATATAGGAGTCCACCTTATAGCAATAAGTAATGGTGGACATTATATTTATACTGCTAAACCGTCTCAGGTTCCAATACCTAGCCATTACTTAAAAGTACGCATCTGGATAGGTAGAAACTCGGGCCCTTTAAAATAAAAATATAAAAAGTATAGTAAAGTTCCTCTATAAAGACATTATCTGCCAATGGGGAGTGTTTGGACAGCTCTCTATAGATAGTAGAGGAGAGAATACTAATATTACCACTACACTCGCGGAGCTCTATAATATTAAAAGGGTTATGGCTTCCGCATATTACCTATAGTTGTAAGGCTTTATAGAGCGAGGTCACAAGCCTATAGTAAACACTTTAGTAAAGATAGAAGGCTTATAGCTAGACAATCTTTATATAGTCTTATAGGTAGATAGAACAACTGTTAAGAGGTCTACAGGAATAACACCAGCAAGGGTTATATATGGATATAAGCACGTCCTTCCTATTAAACTCTGTATACCCACCTAGTAGACGCTGCCTTGGGAAACAGTCCGGACCACTATAAAGCTACTAGCACTTCGCGCAAAGCAGTTTAACCAAAGAGACGCAGATATACAAAAAGCTATTACGCGCATAAGACGACTAAGAGTTATAAATAAAAAGTATTTTAATAATACCCACTATATTTACCAGGACGGATTTAAGGTTAGAGATATAGTTATACTCTATAACACACAGCTTAAGCAAGACTATTTTAGCAGTTATAAGTTAGATCTAAAATAGCTAGGCCTATTCCGCGTATATAAAAGTCACCCTTATAAAGGATGGTACTTAATTAAGGATCTTAACAGTACGCTGTTTCGCGATTAAACTCTAGGGAATAGATTAAAGAGGTTTTATTAACAATAGATATCTAAGGTCTATTAGGAGAACCAGCTTAACCAATTAGGCAAAACTATACTATAAGAAATAATAGTAGAGCCAGAGCCTAAGGAGGATATTATACAAAATCCACTAGTATTGTAACACCGCATATTTTAAGAAGTGCGTGTTCTAAAAAGATTATTTAACAGAACTAAGTATAAAATATTTAACTAAGGAACAGTTAAGTTCTAAGGTGGGGGAAAGAATATAGATAACAGCCGCGTAATCCATCTATTTATTTGCTGTATTTCCTAAAGCTCTTTCTATTACGCTTTCTTATTTGCTTTTTTTAGTTATAGAAATCTAATGCGTGTTAATAGTAAGGTAAGGATAAAAAAATATTTATATATAACCATCTAGTATTGTTTACTGTAAAGATATTAGTTCCGCTTACCGCCTTTACTAAGCCAATAGCGATTTTCCATCCCGGGGATAGAAAATTATAATTGGTCTATTTAACAATTAGCGCCAGTAGAACTCCACACCGCTACTAAATTTAGTAGACCATTTATATTAGAAAACCCTATTAAGAACTTCACCTTTTCGCCCTTAATAAACCTTAAAAATAACTATAATTAGCTAAAGCATAAACCAAGCAGAATTAATAATAGTATACTTATTATATCTTCGTCTAGCAGACCACTGGTACTATATAAAGGAGCTAAGCAATAGATTAATAATATCCTTACAGAAGTTAAAGGCTTCGCAGTTAATTAGTGTTATATAGTACTTATCCAAATCTGTAACAAGATTCTGCTCAAGAGAGAGAACTACGCAGATGCTGCTAGTATGGTAGTTAATTTTATTAATTATAATAATAGGTTATAAGCATCTCTAGAAAAGAATACGTTCTTAATAATCTTTAAGGACATCTCTAACATTAGTAAGATAGTAAAAGATTAAAGGAATTAGTGTAATAAAGCCAGAGAAACTATCCAAAAAGCTTAGAGACAGGGTGTTCTTAACAGGCCGCTAAAATATATAGTCTCCTACCACTTCCTTTTTACCGCCCGAAAGCTTACCGTCCACCTACTTTATAAAGTAACAGCGCGAGTCAATAAAGCCCTGGTTAAGAGGCTTAATTATCTAGGACATAGTATTAAGAACACTACTTAACTATAGCCAACTAACTTCGCGCTCGCGCCTAAAATATCAGGAAGAGCGATATTAGATTAGGTAGTAAATAAGTATAGTTTAGGGAGACACTTAACTGGCTTCCTTATTCTAAATAAGGACCTACTACTAAAAAGTAGAAAACTAACTACCGTGGGACCAGAGGTCACTAATATCGGAATTAGATAAGCAGGAGAGAGCTTAGCTCTTGCACTACAAACGCATTTATAATATACTTCCGATATAATAAATCCCTCAGCTTTTTAGCCATCAACACCTATTTAAGGAGGAGGCGTTAGTATTATGCCAAGCCCATCCTAATAAGGATCGCCTATATTAGTAGACTCGCCTTTATTATCCATAAATAAAAGCATTCTTGCGGCTAGAATGCCTATTAGCTTACTCCCGCGGCTACTAGTATCCTCTTTAAGGAGAAATCTAAGAAGAAGGCTTACAGTTACTTATCTAAAAGTAGGAGGGCTAGGAGTAGAATCACTATTTAATAAAAACATTATTAAGCCAGGAGATAATAAAGAATACATTAAAGAGGCTGCAGATACTATAGCAATACTCCGCGCGAAACAAGGATGTGACTATAAGGACAATATGCTAGCTTATCTTAAGGCGTCCCTAAACCAAACTACTAAAATCAAACCAACTAAGGTTATAAAGCTCTTGCGCAGTTAGTATAGGGCGGCTAGTTTAAACCTAGAAATATATAAGGTCTACTAAATGCACACACAAGCTATAGAAGGGCGTATAGGTTTAGCAATAAAGGGTCTAAACTATACCGCGCTATATCACAGACTCTATTTAATATATCACGCTCGTAATCACCTAGGCACTATAAAGATAGACCCTACTACGTACTTTTAGTTCTAAAAAGCTTATAGGCCTCCAGTTCCATCCGACTCCTTAGGACTATATAAGTTCATTTATAACTCGGCACTAAGGTTTTCCTATAATAGGGAGGCTTTAATTAATCAGATACTATTACCAAACAACCAAGATATATAGCAGTAAGAAGGATCCATGGTTTTAAATATATTTAGGTAGTAGTGGGATTCTAGCATCTTAGTAATAATTAATAAAGAAATGCGTATATACCGCCATTATTAGCGTCTAATTAATGGGCAACTAAATTATAGCTAGTTAAGAATAATAGTCTACGGTCTTTACTAATAGCTAATAAGACAAGACCCTTAGTATTATTATCTCTATTGCGCTCTTAGGCCTAACAGCTGGTGGCAACTTATTTCCTACCCTTATTATGCGAAATTCGCGGTTAAAGGAGACTCTACAGCTTTCCGCTATATTAATATTAATATTCCCTCGCTCCTTAAAAGTAGATATAGTGCTAATATAATCTAAGGGGGCGTTTCTCTAGATAATAAGACTAAGAATAACTACATAATCATCCTTCCCGGCATATATTATTACTTAAAATTATAATAGGCAGATCTTAAAGCGCAAGGATTAGCTAAGGGCAACGGATTTATATACAAAATCTTAAACTATAACTGGACCGCTAAGGACATAGAGAAATATGCGACCGACTAGGTAGCCCAGCCATATAAAAAGGGAGATATGTATAACGTGGGTGACAGGGTTTTGACGGTTTGATGGGTTTTGACGGTTTCCAACATCAAAACTCTAAGCGAGGGACACGGACAAAGTTTGTATGGGAAAACCTTAAAACCGTCAAAACCCATCAAACGTCAAAACCCTGTCACCCACGTTATAACTATACCTTACCTTTCTTATAGAGTAAAAGGACCTTTAACTAAAACCCAGCGAATAATACTACCATAGTTCGTTGGTATTTAGGACAATTATAATAACCTTAAGGTTACTAAAGGAGGTACTTAGATAGAGTTAGCAAATGCGTACTAAGACTTAAAAGCGCCGCCCCATACGCCGTCTAAACATGCCAATCTCTACGGCGTAATTCCATATCGCTTCCCTGCAGTAGTTAAGCTTATAGCTGCTAGCACTCTATCCAACGCCCTTCTTAGTAAACAACAATGGGATTCTCTAGTAGTAATCCAAGATTATAATCTTCTTCTTACTAGTAACAGGAACGAAGTTATAAAATAGATGCATCCCTATTATCTAAAGGCCGTTAAGAACTACAAGGATGCGTTTTAGCTTATATATACAACTAAAGTAAAGCGCTTTAACAGCCGCTTATACTTCTACTGCGTTAACAATGGAATCGAGCCTTTAACTATTATGGTAGATCCAAGTAGAGTACCCCTAGTTATTACAGAAGGATAGAGTTATGCGGAGCTACCTAAAGAATTATAGGACAGAACTAAGTAAGTGGAAGAACGCAAAAGAGCTATATTATCTAAGAGCCGCCAGTCTAATACATCTCATACTACTTAGCCAGGCGAATAAGAATAGTCTTGTTTAACTAGAATAGAGTCTCCTTATTTACCATCTCGGGTTTATAGTAAAGGTAAGAAACGCATGCAATTACCTACCACACCTTTATTTTAAAGGTAAGGAGTTTTAGAGTTTCAGAAGTCGTTAGGGGACAACAACTTAGGTAGGGGAGGTATATAATGGTATAATTTAGCCCCCTAAATTCAACATCTAGATTAGGCATAGCTTTGGGAGAGCCTAGGCCTTCCATATATTTTATATAGATCAGTCTAGAGCCTTTAGAGTCTTTAACAACTCAGATAAGGCCAACAGACAGATAGTTTCTTTCTTAAAATATACTCCTTTCTTCTCTCTCTACAGACTGCGTGCTTATTGACGGCTTCTCACTAAAGGCACCGTGACTTCCTATCTACGAGAGCCCGTACCCTCCCACACTAATTAACTATCCTCACCGCTAACTAAGTTTAAATGAATGCCTACTCCTCCTATATTTAAATGAACGCCAACTCTATCTACTAAGTTGCTAGTAAGGAATGGCCCTACTACTTTACCTACGCTACTAAGCCCGCCGCATCGTTTAATTGGCCTAAAAAGGCTAGGGGGTAGTACACCTATAGTTCTACTAAAGCGCCAGAGACGTTTAAGATAATAGATAAAGTAGGTAGATTTAGAATTAAAAGTAGGTAGAGTAGGTAGATACTAATTTGCACCTAGGTAGTTCTTAAACCTTATATATACTTTATTCTCTGGTGCTTTACCTTATTAGGCAATTATATACTAGCTTAGAGTTAACCGGAGACATAGCCATTTAACTACGTTTAGTAACTCTAGCAAATATAATTATTTCCAACCAATAGTGCTTATTTATAATCTACTACTTTACTTTATTAAAGCTGCTACCTTATACTATATTATTATTCATTGCTTAACGTCCGATTTGGATCCCTATTAGGCCCACGCGGACTACTCCTTATATACATATGGGGAGAAAACTCTTTTAAGAAAACCCCATAATCCATCTCCCCGCCTTTTAGGACTCGCCTATAAGGCGCCTATAAGTTACCTATAGTGCTCTACTACCTTACTTTTTAACCTCCTTAGGAACTACTGCTGCCGTAACAAGCCTACAGACGCGCTAGTATCGCAAACTTTGCTCTACTACTGTAGAGTTATTAAGGGGCGCCTATTGCTCGCCCCTTTGCCTTTTATTACTATTTCCTTTACAACCCAAAACTGGTTTAGCATATTTTGGCTAATAAGCTACCAGGTAACCGCCTTAAGACCTTTTTATATTAAGAGTAGTATATTATAGTTCTCTATGCCAGCTACTAAGAGTATAGCTTCTTAATTGGTATATAGGGGGCATAACAGTATTATATATTTTAGTATCTATCTTAGCCAGCCACATTTATATCTTGGGCTGCCTACTAGGACACCTACCTAGTAGAGCCAATCTTTTAGTCCTATTATCCCTATTCTTAAGAGTATTGCTATTATATTTTCTGCCTTTATTAGGCCTTCTTAGAGCTTTTAAGTATTTACCCCCTATAGCGTTAACTATACTATAGCTTAGGTTTCTCTTACCTAAGTTAGCCTTTATACCTTTAACTCCTATACACCTCTCCAGCATTAGTCTAACCAGTATTATATTGCAGAAGATGGTTTCCTAGTATTCTTTTATACTCTACTTTAGCTCCTTTCTCTTTCTTACTATTATCTTTACTAGCCTCTTATACGTCTCCCTTCCTCCTCTATATAGGCCTAAGCCCTAACATAGTACTATTCTTCTTCTACTTTCTTTACCTATTTCTCCAATGTCTCTTCCCTACTTTAGGGTTATTAGTTTATTCTCCTATAAAGCGCCCTAAGGTCCCTCTATAGTTTATTTAGGCGTATCTTAATATACTTTATAACATTAGAGTTGCATTTACTTTGCGCCCTTTATATTGCAGCAGCTTTAATATATAGTTATAGGGGGGGAATATTGGCTTCCTTCTTAAGTAGTGCTATAGCCGTTCACTTATACCCACCTATTATGCTCTAGAGGTAGGCTGTTTAGACCTTTTAGAGTAGTTTAAGGAGTAATTTAAGGGGGCCCTTTTTAGTTTCTCCAATGGCCTAAATACTAGATCTATATATCATAGTTAGCCAGACAACTGCTATATATAGTAGGCGTGACCTCTAGAAGCATAGACCCTATATAGAATTAACAATCCTAAATAATATAATATACTATACTTGGCCCTTATAGGCCGCTTACACCGCATATACGCTCCATTAAAGCTTACTATCTACCCATACTTCTAATACCCTTAGGCCCTAAACTAGTTAACCCCTAAAGCCTTAGATATAGATTATATACTAGAGATCTATAGATTGGTTGCGTTTTCTTATAAAATGGATTAGCTGGTATTTCTTTAATAAGAATTGGACTCTATATTATCTTGCCCATTCTATATAGGTGTTATAGGCTTTCTCTAGTATTCTACAGTTCTCTACGGCCATTAGCCCATATATAATTAGGTTTATATTATCAACAAAGCCTATCCCCTAGGTTGCCCCTTCCTTAAAGGTATTAAGTAAGTTACTTATAAAGAAAAGGAAGAGTATAGGCGAAAGAGGTGATCCTTATAGTATACCTATTACAACTATAATAGGGGGGCTCTGGTATCCGCTAAAGACCAGTAATATCTTTTTCTGGCCTATAAACCCTTAAATAAATTATATAATCTATTCTAGGAAGCCCTTTGCCCTAAAGATATATAGGAGGCGCTTATAGGGTATATTATTATAGGCGCCACTAATATCTAGGCTAAGCATTAATACTATAAAGTCCTTGCGCATAGCCTATGCAGTTTTAATAGTAGTAGCAAGTAGTATAAGTGCTAATAGTGTTAAGCAATTCTTTCTTGCCCCTATTTGGATTTATAGTAATAGGGCGTATTTCTTTACTATATCTACTATATAGTCTGCTATAACCTTTTCTAAGATCTTGCTTAGGGTATTTTCTAAGGCAATAGGGCAATAGCTTCCTGGGATTAAGTAGTCTACTTTACCTTCTTTTTATAAGATAACCATCATTATAGATCTTCCAAGTTATGGGTAGTAGCCTATTATAAAGCATACCCTAGCTACATCTATAAGCTAAGGTGCTATAAGTGGACTATAGGTCTTTAAGGCTTTGTTTAGGATCCTATCTAGTCCTAGTACTATATTATTTAAGAGGCAACTAATAGTTCTAGCCATTTCTTTAGTTGTTATATTACTATTAACCCTTAGGCAAGTTACTAGTGTTTTACTAGTAATATTACTAAGGTCTACTAGAGCTAGTTAGGGGAAAAATCTTTCTATAAGGATCTTCACCTTCTTATTATTATTGCTTATAGCTTATAGTTCGCCTGCTCTTTATAGGGGTAGTAGGTATAGGTCTTCTACTAGGCGTCCCGCCTTTTTCTTTACCTATTTTACTATAGTCCAAAGGCCCTTATTATAAGGGATACTTAAGTTAATAGTGTATTCATTTATAAACCATCTCCAGTTATTTCTTACTTCTTTTTTTAGGGTATTCTTTAACTGGTTTCTTATGTCTTTATATTATCTCTTATCTTTAGGGTTATAGCTACTTATATATTTCCTTCTTACTTATTATTAGCTAGCTATAAGAACCGCGTATTATACAGACTATGCATATTACATATAAGGGCCTGGTTTTAAGACTAGGCAATGCTCTTCTAGCCTATTTTTAATTACTGCCTAGATCCTTTCTAGTCTTTAGTTAATTTCCTTAGGGGTGGCTAATAAGCCTTACTTATTTAGTATTAGGTGGATTTCTTCTAGGTCTTAAAGTTATTATTTAACTATATTAAGGAAACTGTCTATTTTAAGCTTCCTTATTACGTATCTTTTACTATTTAGTTACGCCTTAATATCCAAATCTAGCTATATCTAGATAGGGATATAGTCTAAGGTAAGTGCCTATTCTTCTTTAGGGATGCACCTTTTAAGTCTCTAGTATAGGCCATCGTCCATAAATATAAGGTCAATTATACTTCTGGCGGTGCCTTATTACCACATAATTACTCCTAGGGGAGTAGCTAGCTTAAGGCCCTAGATATCTATAGCTCTTAATAGGCACTCTGCCTATTGTTTAGCAGCAACATAAATACCCCCCCACTATAGGTAGTGGAGGTTTATATCTCCTAATAGAATAAACTCTATGCCTTTAGTTTCTAGTAAGCTTATTACTAATATAATATTCTCTATTTATAGGATCCCTTTAACCCTAAGGTTATATACATTATTAATAATTTATACCAGTCCCCTATATATCTAGATTATTATAACTATAATATCTAGGTTAACTGCTTGCTATAACCATAAGGATAGGCTAACAGCCTTACTAATTATAAAGCATATATATATAGCTGCTTTTGGTTTATATAGGAGCTAGAATCCTTAGGGGCAGTATATTAATTATATATAGGTATTATAATACAGCTCTTATATAGCAAGGATATAGTATTTCTCTAGGTCTAGACTATCTAGTAGGGGCCTTACAAGGCGGTGGTTTATATTACCGCAGTTATACTATATAATGGATAGGTGGCGGACCCCTAGCAAGGGTCATTTAACTCTCCTTTATTCTTTACTTCCTCTATTTCCACTTTCTCTAGAATTTTTAGAACTTCTATCTCTTATATCTATACCCTAGTTACTACTTATTTTATATAGGGCTTGCCATTCCTATATCTTATATTCCTACTAGCGCTTCTATATCTAAATCTGTTATTATCTCTAGTTCTTCCCCTAGTCTTACTAGTTAGCTTTATACCCTTTATAGGTTGGCTATAAATATTAAATTTACCATGTTTAGTCTAATTTTTAATTATCCTAGTCTTAAGCTTGCTATAGCTATTTATAGGGGTCTTCCTATAGGGCGTCCCCTCCCTTATATCCCCTATAACCCTTATATCCCTATTTAGTCTAGTAATATTACGCAGCATTACTTCTGGCCTATTAAGGCTTAGGATAGCTGGCCTAGCCCCCCATTATTAAAGATAGGGAACGCTAGAAAGGCACCTATATCCCCCTAGCTTATTACCTGTTATTTCCATTTATATAACCTAGTATATAGTTATTCCTATAGCTGTTAAGCCCTTGCCTTCTATCTCCTATATTTAATACAGTCTACTCTCTCCTATGCCTTATATACTTCAGTAATAGTTTACGCATTTTGTTTAGTCTTAATTTAAGTAGTGTCTTATATTATAGGGGCCTATATAGTAGCCACAGCACACCTATACTGCACATGTGGATTAAGTGTGTCCCTATTATATGCAGTAATAGCATTATTCTAGGTATAGTTTATGGTTATAAAGCCTTGTATTATATATAAGGCCATTTATAATTATTCCTTTTTAAATAAGAAGTTTTTGCATTCCTAGTGTATATATGCTAATAATAAGGGAGCTATATATTTAACTAGCGTCTCCCTAGTAAGTCTCTAGCAACTCTTATATCCTCTTATTATTCTTATTATATACTTAAATTACATTTTCCTATTAAAGCCATTAGATTTAGATAATCTTAAGTCCTAGTATAAGGCGTTCTATATGTTTTACTATCTCCTATATAGTTGCTATATTATTTGCCTAGTGTCCTTTTTCTACCTTAAGGCTTATAGGAACCACTAGGACTTTAACTAGGTAGTCTTTACAGAGCACTTTTATACTAATATATTCTCCTAGCCTATTCCCTACCCTTATAGCTCGTTCCTTTACCTATTAGTCCTTTAGGGTAACTCTAATATCTCCACTCCTTAGGTGTTAGACTATAATAGCGTTATAGACTTTCTTATAAATCTCCATAAGGACTTCTGTTTCTAATTATCCCCTAAGCCCCTCTACTTTTTCTATATTTAGTTATATTATAATTATATACCCAGTTATTGTCTTAAGGGGGTTAGGTTCCCTATACTATAAAAGCATAGCTATAGTAGCCTAGGTGTGGTTCGCCAGTAAAAAGGGGTTTTATTTATTTTTAATTTTACTTAGCTATTAGAGGATTTAATTAAGGGATTGCTAAAGGGGCGCCTAAGGGATACTAGACTGGCGGAGCTATTCTACTAGCTACATTAGTGTTGGTATGCTTTAATAATATGCAGAATATATATATCACAATGATATGTACTATGCGGTGTTATAGATGGATGTTATCTTTTTAATACGAAGAAGGGTAAGGAACTTAAGGTTCCTTACCACACTAGTGCCGCGGTGATACGTGACGGCAACTTGCCTCACGTAACGGCAACTTGCCATACATGGCGGCAATTTGCCTCCTATTGCAATGTAATATATTCTAGCTATACTAGGAGTACTTTAGAAAATGCGGAGGACTAGTATCCTATAACTATGCAGTTCGAAAATCTATATATACGCTTTTCTTTCTTTTCTTCCTTCCTTCCTTCCTTTCTTCCTTCCTTATGCCTTTATATTAGTGCTATTGTTAGTAGTACGTTCTACCCATTCTACTGTCTTTAACTCGATTCGGTTTGTGTTAATAAGTCGCTTAAGAGCTGATAACGGTTTGCTTTTAGTTATAGCGTCTACAGGGTTACTGTCTCTATTGATCTACTTAACTTCAGCTATTTCGCGTCTTTTATATAACTGACGTAGGTATATAATATTAATTATAAGTCTCTTCTCCTGTGTAGTTCCTAGTTTAACGAGGCATTTATAGATCGACTTTAAATTGGTGCAAAGGATAAGCGGTAGGCTGATATTAAGTTGCAATTTAACTGTGGCCTTAATTGCAGCGCTAATATCGAAACTATGGGCTATAGCATATAATTCGGAGGCTAGTACGCTTTTAGTAATTCTCTTGCACTTAACTAAGGACCAGTGGACGATGTTCGCCTTGTTTAATAAGTCTACTAGTACCAGGATGTATCTAATCTGTAATAAGAGATCCTTGTTATTTGCAAATAAGGAATTAGTAAATATAAGTAGTTATAATGTCTCTGTGTTAAGTTTAATAAAGTTTAAACCTCTTGTTAGGTTCTTAATTTGCCACTAAATCCTCTTATTAAGTAGTTTTACGTCTTTCTCGTTAGGGTTAATCACCTAGGCAGCGTAGGATAAATTAAAAGAAGCTTTAGGCTGGCATACGGACGCAATATAAGCTCCTCTTACTTATTAGGCGATGTATTAGTCCTTAAGTGTAAGTGCTGTATAAATAGTGCCTCTGGAACTAGTTATTGTGATAGCTTCCTTAATATTAATAAGGGTTAAGTTCTGGCATTGGCGCTCCTATATAAGCGTAATTATATAATCCTGTTATTGGATAATACCTCCATTGAACTTAATTGGGTGTTCTGGCGTAAGTTGTTTGCGTTCCTTAGTTAGGAACTTAGCTTTCTTAATCTTCTCCTATTCTAAAGCTGTAAAGACTGAGTTGGCTAGTAGGAGGGTGTTATTAGTCTATAAACCAACTATTCCGAAATTTATGGGGTTATTAAGGTGGAGTAAATAGGGGTCATAAGTAGATTAGCTTATGTTTAGTTCTTTAATATAGTGGTTATAGTAAGTCTTAAACCAATGATTGCCTGCCTTAGGAATGCCGTATAAAGGTCTAACAACCTTTAGAATTATGCCTTGTAAGACTTTAAGTGCCGTACTAAGTTTGAGAGGTGCCCTAATATAGAAGTCTCGATTTAGTCTTGTAGCTAATTATATATAGGCCTGTGAAATATCTCGTAAGTAGAGATGTGTGCCACTGTTCTAAGTTATGGCCGTAATATAGAGAATAAGGCGTTGGCTAACTCGTTGGATTGTAGGTAATTGGGTTAATATAAGGTCTTTTTTTGGGTTATTATATGCCTGTACAACTAGTCTTAACTTCTTAAAGGCTTTATTAGAACCGGGGTTCTTAATCTTGTCAACAAATCTAGAGTTAAATACTCTGTTGCTTTGTGGTATATCTTTAGGGTTAACCAGTTCGAAAACTCCTTTCTTAAGTAATCCCTTGATTTCCTTCTGGCGTGATACTATAAACTAATTAGACTTTGTGAGTTAATTATTGTCCTTATCTTATAGATATATTAAAATGTTCGCGGCACTAGCTTTAATAGAGTACTTATATAGTCTACCTCTTCTATACTTAACGGGTTAAGGTCCAGGCTTAGTTTAAGGTAGGGGTTTAGGTTTAGTTTAAGGTAGGGGTTTAGGCTTAGTTTAAGGTGGTTCACTTTTATTATCTTCTAGTTACGTATCCTCTGTAATCTTAGGGTCTACTAGATATGGTTTTACAACCATACTACAGAAGTTAGTGGGTCCGTGGGGAAGTTATATAGTATAGGTCTTATTTTTAATGCTAAGTAGGTTATACGGACCAGACCAGTAGCTAGGTTAGCCTATAGGTCCTTCTCTCTATACTAATACGGGTAAGTTAAGTGGTAGGTTATAGATTACAGTTATTTTGGGTCCGTTGCTGTAACGGAACCTTGTAGTAGGAACTACGGTACGTTCTGTCAATGGGCTGGGTATATAGGTATAAACGAAATCAACAACATAATAACAACTGGTGGAGTGGTTGCCTAACAGATTAACTCTAATTGTATTCTAAGATTCACTACAAAGAGAGAACTATCTGGGTAGGGACTGTGGTCCTTTAAATACACAACCGTACTCCTAAGAAATCCCTTCGCTCCGTTTACTCTGTCTACTCTGTCTACTCCGTCCCACGGATTATATAGATTATACAGATTATATAGATCACATTACGTAACCTCAGCTACTATTCCTCGTTATATGGTTCCACTGGATCCATCCTGGACCGTGCCTGTATTAACTAACTAGCTTCCTGCGACTCTTCTCCTAGTAGTCGTAACACCGTACTTAAAGCGTCCGTAATACTATCTCCCTTCTCTTTATCTTCGTCCTCGAAGATTCCTAATATCTCCAAGTCGTCTACTAGAGGTGTAATGTCCGTTTAATTAATCTGGTTGACATCCTTACTTATTATGGCTAAAGCTCCTTCTTCTTCTTTAACCCTTTATCATGCGCGTACGGTTTCCTCCATACTATTGCTGGGTGAGGTAATGCCGTCTCCATATTCTTGTTGTGCGAAAGAGGGGTTAGTTTGCGTTGCGCTGGCAAGTCCTACCGCTTAACAACCTTTCTCTTGTTCGGAGTGCACTAAAGTAAACGTTTGTTCTTCTTGCGACATTCGTTCTATCTCTAACGCTAAGTATGCGCGTCCTATGACTCTTAACAGTCTTCGAGTTCCCTAAGTAACTTATCATAGGGTCTCGTGTTTAATCTACCGCTGTAAAACTTAACGCTAAGCTCTCCAGTGCCTTAGGCAAGATTCATTATCTCTAAGACAAAGACCACGCTTGTGCTAAACGGGTAAGAGACGAGGAGCGTTATACTCTTAAAGCTTGTGCCTCTGCTTACGCTTATCTGCTTCGTCTTAAGAAAGTGCGTAAGAAGGTTCGTTCTAAGGAGTAGAAACTAGTTTAATAGGGTTTATCCAAGCTAGGTAATAAAAGGACTAGCTCTCCTCCTGCAAGGGAAACAACTCCAAGTAGCTTAGTAATTGCTCCTCTTAGGTCCCCCTTAGGTGACTTATTTTTTGGCGATCCTTTCTTATTAATACTACCTGACCTGCTTTCTTCTAATACTCCCATACCTTTCCTATAGCGTTCTCTAGGTTGCTTAGTGGCTCCTAGGTAGTCTTACTATAGCCTATCCACTTTACTTTATACCACGTTTCGTTATCTACATCCTTGTAACTAATGACTTTTAAAACTTACCATTTGTCTTCTTTCTGTTCTCTATATGTGTCTGCCTTATAGACTGGTGGCTTAATATTCCCATGTGCTAGCTCTAGCATTGCGATATACTGTATAGGGTAGATCTTTATTTTGGCTAGTAGGTTCAACTTATATATAACCAATAAAATTCTTTGCTTAATTTCAAAGGGTCCTAGTCTAACGTGGTCTAACTTCTTGCTTAGTCGTCGACTCTTGAAATTTTTATATAGTAGCCACACTTTATCCCCCTCCTTAAGATCTGGTCCCTTAGATCTCTTAGCATTATAGTACTTTTTCATTTATTCTTATACTAGTTTAGCTGTTTCTTTGAGGTCTGCATAAAGACTTATTAACGTCCCTATTTTTTGCTTAGCTGTGCTACTCGTCTTTTTTGCTTAATATGGCGATAATAATGTTCTTAGTTCGTATCCGTAATTCGCCTTAAATGGTAATGTTCCCATTCCTTTTTATAGTGTTGCATTGTATGCAAACTGTGTAACTGGTAACAACGATACCCAATTATTCTGTACGTAATTAATATAATGCCTTAGATACTGTTCTAGTGTCTAGTTTAGTCTTTTTGTTTATCCGTCCGTCTACGGATAATATGCTGTAGACGTTGCTGCGCGAACCCCTTGTTCTGCCAGAAATACTTCCTAAAATGCTACTATAAATCTTAGATCTCTGTCTAATACGATCTTATTTGGTGCTCTATACCTTGTAAATACTTCTTTTATATAGATTCTAGCAACATCTTCTACTGATATCTCTTTAGTGCATGCTATAAAGTATCCCTACTTTGTTAGCTTATCTACTATTACTAAAATCGCGTTATGATCTTGTCCTGTGATAGGATCTCTTAACTTTAGTAACTTAATAATAAAGTCCTATAATATAACCTCCCATGGTCTTTCTAGTGTCTTAACAGGTTGTAGCCCTCCGTACGGTTTATGCCTTGTTGGTTTGTTCCTTTGGTAATCTAGATATTCCTTTATAACTTATCTTGCTAGTCCCCAGATTCCTTAAATAATGTATTCTTTTTAAAGTCTTAACACTAAGCCTATAGCTCTGTTGTGTCCTTATATTATTCCCTTGTGAAATTCCTTAACAAAATCTTTTGTAATAGACTTAGGTATATATATTGCTTCTCTGTTTTTATATTGCTCTAAGTCTAGATCCTCTGCCTATACTTCTTAAATCTTCTGTGTCTAATTACTCTCTGGTAACTTATGGATCTGACTTTCCTTGGTTGCTATAATCTTTGGATAATTATACCTAATTAATCCGTCCTAATCCTTTCGTAATAAAGCTCCTGATAGCTTTTTATTACTTTATAGTTCAGCCTTTCTGCTTAGAGTATCTGCTCGTGCATTGTCTGTACCCTTGGTATGCTGAATTTCGAAATAGTATTCTATAAGCATTTCCGCCCATCTAACCTATCTTTGGTTGAGTTCCTTTGTTGTTAGGAATCCTGTAAGGTTCTTATAGTCTGTCTTAACTATAAATGGTTTCTCTATGCCTTATAAGAATGCTCTCTATTTCTTAAGTGCTGTAACTATACCTAATAACTCCTTGTTGTAGATGTTATAGTTTAACTCTAGTAGTGTTATCTTTCGACTGTAATATGCCACTGGGTGCCATCCATTTTAATATTTCTATAGGAAGCACGCCCTTAGTGTAAAGTCTAATACATCCGTTTCTACAACCGTCTCTAGCCCTGGTTAATAGATCTTAAAAACTAGCTCTTAGGTAAATAACTCTTTGACTTTCTTAAATAGTTCTTATTACTCCTTTCCCTATGCCTATAGTTCTTCTTTCTTAGTTAACCGCGTAAATGGCTTAATACTCTGTAACTATTGCGTTATGAACCTTCTACAGTAATTGCAAAACCCTAGAAACGATCTCAACTGCGTAATATTCTCTGGTTCTTGCTAATTTACTATAGCCTTGATCTTCTTTGGATCTATACTAAGTTGGCCTAGTTTGATAATAAATCTAACGAAATCGGTCTTCCTGGTAAAGAACTCGCATTTCTTAATTGCTACTGGCATTTGTTCCTCTTATAGTCTCTTTAAGACCCATTTAATATGTTCTCTATGCTCTTCCTTACTCCCTAAGTAGATAATAATGTTGTTGAGGTATACCATAATAAATTTATCTAGGTGTTCTCCTAATACACTATTAATTCGCTTCTGGAACGTTGCTAATGCATTTATAAGCCTAAATTGCATAACTAATAGCTTATATAGTCCTTCCTTTGACCTAAAGGCTGCCTTCTATTTGTTACCTTCCTTGATCCTAATCTAATGGTACGCCCATCTTAGATCTATCTTTATAAAGATCTTTGCGTTGCCTATCCTATTTTGGATTTCACTAATTAAGGGTAAAGGATACCTATCCTTCCAGGTAATGCTGTTTAACTGTCTATAGTCTATACATATCCTAAGTTTTCTGTTTTTCTTTAGGATGAACAGTACTGGATATCCTACTAATAACTACGATAGTCTAATGTATCCCTTTTGTAAGTTCTCCTAGATAAACTCCTTAAGCGCTACTAACTCTGTTTTAGTAAGCTTATAGATTAGAAAGAACTTTAGACTTATTCCTTTTTCTAATTCTATCTTATAGTCCTAAGCTGCATGCTCTAACAGCTTCTCACTTTTAGGTAACTATAACTTTTGTCTATACTTATGGTATCTCTTTGGTATATAACTTAAGCCTCGCTTAGTCTCTTTATATATTGCTCCGACTTGGTACTATACTAACTTAGTTTGCTATTGCACTTTACGTTATTATATATCCTTAATATTGACTTGACCTATAACCCAATTAATCTTTAGATTATACTCCTATAACTAAGGCATTCCTAGTATCACCTTGTCCTGTCCTAATGGTAGGATATTAAAAGACATTCTAACTGGTCTTCCTTTAATAGTTATCTAAATAGGTCCTATTTTAAGATTAATAACGCCTCCTCTATAGGCTATCTGATCTCCTAAAATCGTTATAAGTGGATATGGGTGTTCCTTCTGTCTATATAGTAACCCCATCCTTTCTACTGTCTTTGGTAATATGTGGTTCCTTATTACTCCACTGTCTACCAATGCTTCGAACTGCTGATCTTGCCACTTTACTTTTAAATTTAGGTATTGTCCTTGAATTCCTTTAAGGGTCTAAGGCTCTAATACTAGTTCCCTCTGGTTCTATACGCCTCTCCTTTTCCTAACTGTTGGCTGCTAAATCCTGCTTGTACTTAGTCTAACTCTGGTTAATACTTAGTTCGTTTCTTTTCCTCTATATACTATAGACAAGTGTTCTCTGGGTACTTCCACCACTATTGTCCGTCTAGGCATTCTTCCATAAGGAATCTTCTTGGTTAAAGTATTAAGTCCCCTTAACCTTGTACTTCTACTGGGTGCCAACTATGTATATACTTAGCATTCCTAAACCGCTTTTCCTCTGGTGCCTAATATATTCTTACTAGGTACTTCTGGTTTCTATCTTTAGGTGCCCTATACATATTGCACGTGTTATCCATACAAGCTATCCACAATAGTATATAATGCGCTATATGTTTTAGGTTAACTCTTGGTTTATCTTTATCCTTAAGTTTAAACCTATACCTGGTTAACCTAACCACTGGTATCTTTACTGTGGGTACTAAGATTTATTGCTCGCTTCTTTAGTCCCTAGATCCCTCTTCTAGGTTCCTTAATATTATAATTAATACTTCTTTAATATGACTTATGCGTTTCTCCGTAATGGGTTGGTCTTAGACAACTTTTTCGTCTAGCTATATATAAAAATCTTCCTATCTATCGTTGTGTTGTTGCCTATACCACTTTCCATACAGCTGGTTTAGTGTGTATGGTCTATCCATTAGAAAGTACCTTATTATCGCTATATTATAACATCCTTTGGTATGTCTTTCTTCGAACTGGGTTAGAATATCTAGATCCTCTTCTTATTCTAGTTTGTCTAACCACTTTGCCCTAGGTGTCCCTGCACTCGGCCTATTAGTAATTCTTTATATAGGTGCTCTGTCCCTTATACGACCTAGTATAGCTGACCTCTTGTCTAGCTTCTGCTCTTGCTATATAATAATTCTTGTTCTAAACTTATCTATAGTTTCTTATTTTCTGCGTCTTGTAGCTGGATCTTTATAGTCGTCTTGCTTTTTAATCCTGGTATTAACTATTTAATCTTTAGGCTGAATACTATGTTTACCTGGAATTGCTAACATTTTTATTTGTTCCCCGAACTTGTAGTTCTTAAACTTGCGTTCTATACTTATTCGTTTGTTACTAAACTGAGTTGCTGCCCTTTCCTATCGGTTTTCGTCCGTTGTGGGTTTTTAGGTGTGTCTTATCTTACTTTAAGAATCTTAAGCTTCTCTTATCTCTTCTTGAGAATCTTAAGCCTGGGGCCTTTTACCTTTATTAAGTAATAAGCTAGCACTAGCAGTTGTCTGCTTACTTAGTTTCTTCTAAACGTTACTCCTATTATCTTATAAAGCGATGGAAATCGTATCTAACGGTGTCGCTATACCTATTACTGAACCTTGCTTGGTAGTAGTCTTAGTCTCTGCTTCTATTGCGTCCTTAAGGTTTAAGTGCTCCCAGTTAGCCTCTTTTTCGTCCTCGTTGCTGTTAATTAATAAGTACTCTAACTCCATTATTATTACTACTAATCTTTATCTGTATATTACTGTGACATTTTAATCTAGCTTATAGAGTTAATCTTATTCTTTGTCTAACTCTCTGGTTCCTTGGAGTCCTTTTAACTCTGGCTCTTACGGCTAATAGCTTGCGCCGTACTTAGCGTCCTTATAAATTCGGCATGCGTTATTATAACAATACGCAAAACTGTTAATTAAACACTCTTTTGTTCCTTATAGTGCACTGTCGTCCCTTTGTGCGTATGTGCCGTCTGCTGGTCTGGTTCCCTTTACTGCGTGGTTACTCTAACCACCTCTACAGTCTCTGGCGAAATAACCCTATTTTCCGTAATTTATGCAAGCTCTATCTTTAAACCATCTTTCTTGCTATAGAGTCCGCTTAAACGTCTTCTACTGCTAAGATCCCTGGTTTAGCCTCTGCTCCTTAGTCCTTTAATCTCTTAATTCTTAACCTCTGGGTTTCCATAGTTTCTTTTTCTATTTTTAGGTTTCTTTGGTACCGCTTAGGTCTATTAGCTCTGCGCTATTCCATAGTTTTTAACTCTATATCTATTATTGCGTACTCTGCGCCTTATATAACTGTGGAACTCAGTCTTGCCCTCTCTTAGCTTATTCCCTTTAGTAGATCCTATTATTGATCTTTATTAACTAATCTATTAACTCTTTTAGAGTATCCGTATCTTCCATTAGGATGATTACATCCTAGACTTTAGCCTTAAGTCCCTGTTTATACTATACCATGAGCGCCTTATTATTCCACTTAACCTATATGGCTAGTGTTTGAAACTGTGTTATATACTTAATTGTTAAAGTGCGTTGTACTAAGTTCTAAAGCTTTTATTCTGCTGTGGTTGTGGCTTCTAGGTCTCTAAATATCTGCGTTAACCGCTCTGCGAACCCGTTCTAACTGGCAAACATATACCGTACATCCTGGTTAGTAGTTGTTATGCCATTGGCCTGTATTTCCGTAAGATACGGCTTAAACCACTTAAGTACCCTCCCCGTTAGGAACAATCCTGCATAGGCTACTTAATCTAACGACGTTGCTAACTTCGCTCCTTTCTATACTACTTTAAAGTGCATTTGCGTAAGAAATCCTTTAAGCTTTAACTTCTCTCCTAAGAACTATTTAATTAAAGGTAACTTAATCTTTGCTGCTCTAATTCCATTAATGCGTTCTTTAAGTATCCTATTATTGTCTTATAAGTAATTAACTATTTCCTGTAACTAACCTTGCGTAACCACTTAAGAATCCCCCTTATTTATACTGGTATCACCTGGACCTGAGGTTGTGGCTATTACCGACGCCGTTGTGACTGGTGCTACTCTTAGTGGTATATTGTTTGATCTCCCCGTTTAATACCATAACCTTAGTAGTGAATATGTAACGGAACCTTATAGTAGGAACTACGGTACGTTCTGTTAATAGGCTAGGTATATAGGTATAAACAAAATTAACAACGTAATAACAACTAGTAGAGTGGTTGCCCAACAGATTAACTCTAATTATATTCTAAGATTTACTACGAAGAGAGAACTATCTAGGTAGGGACTATGGTCCTTTAAATATATAACCATACTCCTAAGAAATCCCTTCGCTCCGTTTACTCTGTCTGCTCTGTCTACTCCGTCCCACGGATTATACAGATTATACAGATCACACAGATCATATTACGTAACCTCGGCTACCATTCCTCGTCACATGGTTCCACTGGATCCATCCTAGACTATGCCTGTATTAACTAACTAGCTTCCTACGACTCTTCTCCTAGTAGTCGTAACACCGTACTTAAAGCGTCCGTAACAGTTGCGCATGTTAAGAGCATCTACTACTTAGCGCTTAGCTCTAAGCTTCTTAACTTCTTCTATAGCCTTTTTAAGAGCTGCTGCTCGTTATATAACTATAGGGTTAGGTACATCGGATTCTACTATGCGTGGGTAAGCTCCAAATACTAGTAAGGTGGGTATAAGACCATTAGGGCCTACGGAATTATTAATTACTTTAAAGGCCATTTATAGGGCTATGTCCTTACTAATATCTAGCAGTTCTGCAGTAATAATATGGTATATGCAATGGAGGGGGCTATAGTAGCGTTCTACCATTCTAACTAAATTGTGGGCTTCGACAGGTACACTTCTTATAACTATTCCAAATATTATGGCGTATTGTTTGAATTCCTTGCTTATAAAATTCTTGCTTATATTATATATGATAATATCAGGAGGTCCTAGGTATGTGTTAATCTAGCACATTTATAATATATCCCATGTATACTTAGCGCTAATATTTTGCAGCTATCTACTGGCTTAAAATCGTGTTCCTTTATTAACGATATACAAAAGGGGTGCGCCATTAATATACATAATATCAACCACGATTAAATAGTTAAAATCGATATTATTATATAAGGTAAATCTAAATCTACCAGGCAACTTTCCATGTTTTTAATAATAGTAGTAGTAGCGTGTGAGATAATCTAAGGTCTTGCTATTAACATCATACCCTAAGCGTTTAAGTATTCGTATAAGACGCTTAGCTAAAGGGTGGCCAAAATAGCGATACAGTTGCTTCAATTCTACGTTAGTAAGGTAGCAGGGGTTTTATTCAAATAACTTAGTTAAATAAGTATACAGGGATATGTTCTAAAGTAGGAAAGGGTGGCTAAAGCGACGTATAACGGGTACTTCACTCCAAGGGGTAATTAGCATATTTTTTAGGTTATTGTAGTATACTTATAGGTAATTCATGTCTGCCAAGTAAAGTAAAAATAGGGTGTCAACCTTAATAATATAAAACTTAATTATGCCAATTGGGGTAATTACTTTGGCTGATTTAATTAATGAGGTTAATCTAATGCCGAACTATATATTAACTATACCTTATGTGGTGGTATTAAGCTGTATATTAGTATCAAGTCTCTAAAATGCCAAGAATTGGCTATATCCTACTATGGATTATTTAGATGCTCCTATGTTAATCATTATACCTATAAACTTGTCTGCAGTATAGCGGGACGTGGATATAGTTACATTATAAGTAAAGGGGTCCTGGTCGGTTATAAGAGGTACTATATTGTCTATAGTTATAACCAAATGGCCAAAGGCTTTATCAGCTAGGGTAGCGGCTATAGAAATCGCTTTTTACTATTCCACTTGGCCAAGGGAGGTATAGTAGTAATTAATATTTAGTTGTAAGTTCTTGTCAGTTACCTTATAACTTACATTAATAGTTAGTGCTTGAAAAGCTTCCTTAAGCTCTTCTTCTAAGTTGGTATCGTTATCCTTGTAATCCATAATATATTAGTTGAGTCGTTTCTTAAATCGGTTATCAAATTTGCCAAACCTGTCTCTATTAGCAGTTCTAAACTTAGCTTTAGACTCTTCTTACTCCTCCTTAGTATGTCTCCATGAGCAACATCCTTCCCTGTTATATATAAAGCAACGTGGTTTCTTTCGGTTGCGGTTATATAGAGGGTTATTACGGTTGCTGCGGTTATAGTTATTATCTCTTTTATAGAACCGTCGGTCTATAAAGAAGGCTTATGTCTTCTCCATATACTCTTTTTCGTATGCTATAATGGACGATTAAAGTTTATTAATAAGGGCTCTAAGGTTATCCAGTAGGTCAGAGACTGTATATCTGCATACTAGTATTCCCTGGCAAGAAGTGACGATTTTATTGTAAAGGAAGTCTATAGTTTGTAAGGTAGGTCTAAGGCCATGCTATAGTTAACGAAGTCTATAGATTAACAATTAGAGACATTTGCTTATTAACTTGTCTATATTTCCTGCTATTACTGTTATAAGTATAATAGTGTTCTATTTGTCTAGGTTCTTATATTAAAATCCTAGTCCTTTAAAGAAATTCCAAAGGTGCTCGCAAGCTTTGGCAAATAGTAGGCGGGATAGTTAGTTTATATAGAAGTGGTCCAAAGCTAGTCCTTTTAGCATAGTAGGGAATGCCTTAAGGTAGGCTTCTTAGGGTACATCCGCTCAATTACAGATATTATAGAATATTATTAATTTATAGTTAAGGCTTTCGTTTATGCCACCATATTTCTACTCCTCTATGTATATCTTGGCTGCGTTCGCAATTTTCTTGCCATAGCTAGTTATAGTAATAGGGCGGTTCTCCTTATCTATAGATTATACGTGGAATTACTATGTTGTTATTACAGGTTAAGGCGTAGCAGATAGTATAAAAGTGGACATAGTTATAGATTGAGGTATAATAGATGGTATAAAGGTAGAGGTAGTTAGTGTACCAGTTAGTTAGGTTGCAGTAGCTTTAGCTTATTATTGCTCCTCTAAGGTACCCTCTATTATGTATACCTTAATCGATCTTAATAGTGTCGGTCCGTATTTATTATTAGCTAATTTAATTATCTCTTTGCTCTATTTAGTTTGGTCTTCTTCTTATGCTATATTATATAAAGACTAAGGGAGTGTTTTGTTTTGTTTATGGTTAATATTAACCCATATTCCTCTAATATTTAGGCAGTTACGTAGTTGCTAAAGCCAGTATAAGGGGATTTGCGTAAAGATATTAACCGTAAAGTCCTTAAAATCTCCCTAGAACGATTCCTAGAGTATTAAGTCGAGCTGGTTGTGTATCTCTATATATAGGTACATCTTGCATTGTAGGTAGTTAGTTAGTTCATCTTTAGAGGCTTCTATTAGGTTAATCCTATTTTCCTATTTAGCTGCTTCTTCCTCCTAGTCTTTCTCTGTTCCTGACATCTTGTTTA
>Ga0307507_10000099_pt1 | contig 139532 bp, 127 predicted proteins | sample 7_EM_MG_FD_207223 | JGI IMG/M metagenome (GOLD analysis project Ga0307507, IMG submission 207223) | Populus trichocarpa ectomycorrhiza microbial communities from riparian zone in the Pacific Northwest, United States - 7_EM | ecosystem: Host-associated > Plants > Roots > Unclassified | place... | reverse complement strand
TAGACTATTTAATGAAATCGGGTGTGCGTTTTGGCGCCGACCTAAATGCGTACACCGGCTTTGACGAAACGGTTTATAAGCTGCCAGTTCCGTCTGACGATCCGAAGTTGCTTTCAACAGCTATCCAGATTGTGCGGGATTGGGCACAGGAAGCCACACTTGACCCTACAGAGATTGACAAGGAGCGCGGCGTGGTTCTGGAAGAGAAACGTCTGGGAAAGGGTGCACAGGAAAGAATGCAGCGTAAATATTGGCCGATGATCCTGAACGGGTCACGATATGCCCACAGGTTAGCCATTGGCGATGAGGCCGTATTGAATAATTTCAAACCGGAAACCATCAGGCAATATTACAGGGATTGGTACCGCCCCAACCTCCAGGCATTAATCATTGTCGGCGATATCGATGTTAACCGGCTGGAACGTATCATTAAGGCCAAATTTGCCGACCTTAAGAACCCCATCCACGAAAAGCCAAGAGTTAAATACAGTATACCGTTAACCGGCAAAAATCAATTTATAGTGGTCACGGATAAAGAGATGACCTCTACTGTAGTGAGAATGCTGATTAAGCACCCGGCAGAAAAGATGCGGACTGAAAAAGACTACCGGCTGGCTGTTGTCACCGAGCTGTTTAACCAGATGCTTGCGCAAAGGTTGCAGGATTTGGCCAGGAAGGCAGATCCTCCTTTTATATCAGGATCCATTGGAGTCGAAAGTTTTTTGGGCGGTCTGGATAGCTATTCTATTACGGTTGAGGCCAAACCCGGCGAACTGGAAAAGGGATTTAAAGCCGTTTGGCGGGAAAATCAGAGGGTCAGACTGTTCGGTTTTTCTGAACCTGAATTGCAACGTGCAAAGCAAGCTTATCTGCTTCGGTTTTCCTCGGCCTTCAGGGAAAAAGGAAAAACACCCTCGGTTGATTTGGTAAATGAATACCTGCAATATTTCTTACACCAGGTGGCAGCGCCGGGCATTGATACGGAATACAAAATGGTGCAGCAACAATTGCCGGGAATCACCCTGAAAGAAATAAACGGCATACTTACAAAATACTTTACCGCGAATAACCGCGACCTGCTGGTACTGGCGCCTGAAAAAGACCGGAAGGATTTGCCTTCAGAAACCACATTGGCAAAATGGATAAAGGCTGTTGAAGATGAGCGGCTGGAAGCATATAAAGACACAGTCAACACCAAAAGCCTGCTGATCAGCGAGCCGGTTCCAGGCAGAATCATCTCTGAGCAAAGGAATGAAAAATTAAACATGACCACATTAACGCTGAACAACGGCGCCAAAGTAATCCTGAAGCCAACGGATTTCAAAAACGATGAGATCCTCATAAGCGGCTACGCTCGGGGGGGCACCTCATTATACAATGATGCAGACTTCCAGTCAGCAGCCGAGTCGGCTGGTATCATCAGCAGTTTCGGTGCCGGCAATTATGGCCCCCAGGACATGGAGAAATTTCTGGCAGACAAGCGAGTTGCGCTCAGGCCATATATTTCGGAAATAGCCCAGGGGATACGGGGAAATACGGCGCCAAAAGATCTGGAAACCGCATTGCAGCTTTTATATGCCGGCTTTACTGAGCCAAGAAGGGATACGGCTCTGTTTAAGGGAATCATTTCAAGATCAAAAGCCGCACTTAGCAACCGTTGGAATGATCCGAACAGCCTGTTCCAGGATTCCATAAGCGCAATTTTGGGGAACCACAACATCCGTCGTATGGGCCCCAGCTTTGCAAAGTTAAAAAGGGTCGATCTGGACAAGGCTTACGCCATTTATAAAGAACGTTTCGCCGATGCAGGCAACTTTACGTTCTCCTTTGTCGGCAGCTTTGAAGTGGATGCCATAAAACCATTAATTGCCAAATACCTCGGTGCGCTCCCTGCGGCAAAGGTACATGAGCAGCCACGGGATTTAGGGCTTGATATTCCTGCGGGCAAAATTCTGAAGAATATTTATGACGGCAGTGAAGATAAGGCCACTGTCCGTTTGATCTTCTCCGGTCCAATGGAATATAATCTTGAAAATACGTTTCAGGTGGAGGCGCTGAAAGAAACGCTGGAATTCCGTTTACTGGAAAGGCTGCGGGAAGAAGAAAGCGGCGTTTATTCACCAAATGTGCGGGCAATTATCGTTAAAAAACCCCATGGCCGCTACACTTTTATCATAGGCTTTGGTTGTGCCCCTAAAAATGTGAACAGCCTGATCGCCTCAACATTGGACGAGATCCGGAAATTAAAAGAGGACGGGCCGCTTGCTGTTAATGTTGAAAAATATAAGTCTGAGGAACGCAGGCAGCAAGAAACCCAGATAAAAACCAATGGGTTTTGGCTTGGATATTTCGAAACGCAGCTTCAAAATGAAAACGACTTTAATGAGGTTGACCAACTTTCCGTGTCTATAGAAAAGGTATCCATTGGAAGTATAAAAGCTGCCGCGAATAAATACCTGAGTGGTGATAATTACGCCCAGTTTGTACTATTACCCGAAAATAAGCAATAATTACCGGACACAAATTTTCCGGTAATTTTTAAAAAAAACTCCCCGTTCTTCTTTTTCAATAGTTAATAACAAGTTAATAAAAATTAAAAGTGCCTGTATTGGGGGTAACAGGTACTTTTTACAAATCAGGCAACCGGGCGGATTTATGGGGATGGGAAATAGCATAGTTCAGGCTTTTCCTTCCTTGTAACCGCTATGGGCAATGGCCGCTCCATGTTATTTTTTTGCTGGTACGTTCGCCTGTGGCAAAGGGACCAGGTCATCTTCGTCAAATACGGGCGGAAACTGCTTGTTCTGCCATTTTTGACTGGCCCTCTCAATTAGTGCATAGTCCGAGGCTACAAAATTCCAGTAAATATGCCTTTTTTCAGGGAAGGGTTCGCCGCCAAAAAAATAGATCGTGGTGCCGGGGTTCATGATGAACTCGCACAACTTGCTGTCTTTTGCAACCAGTAGCTCCTTGGGTTCAAAAGTCGTTCCTTCGTTTTCAATACTGCCCTCCAGGATATACAGCCCTGCCTCCCCGTACAAGTCAGCACCAATCCTGACTGTTTGACGCTCTTTGGATTTTAATTCCATGTAATATAACTTGCTGTAAACCGGAACCGGGGACTTTTTTCCAAAGATAGTGCCCGCTATGAGTTTATATGACACGCCATTCAACTCCCATTGCGGCAGGTCTTTTGCGGATGCATGAAAGAAGGTGGGCTCCATTTCCTCCAACTCTTTGGGTAAGGCAACCCAAATCTGCAGGCCATGTAGCGTTTTTTCCGTATGCCTCAAATAGGAAGGGGTCCTTTCAGAGTGGACAATTCCTTTCCCGGCAGTCATCCAGTTAACTTGCCCCGGCCTTATCTCCATTTCTGTTCCCAGGCTGTCCCTGTGAAATACAGCTCCGTCAAAAAGATATGTCAATGTGGAAAGCCCGATGTGGGGGTGAGGGCCGATATCCAGGTTTTCTTCTGCAGACATGGCTGCCGGGCCCATATGGTCGATAAAAATAAAAGGGCCTACCATTCTTTTGTCTTTAAAAGGCAGCAGGCGGCCTACAATAAAATTGCCGATATTCCTCGGCCGCTCTTCGATGATCAGGTTGATATTGGACATAACAAATTCTTAGGTTTCCCGGCCTCATTTAAGCCCGGAGGCAACAATCAGGCCTTCCATGGAGAGGTTTTAATGATAGCGAAGTTAATAACATCAAAAATACAATAATACTGCAAATTGATAAGTGTGAGTCGGGTTTATTCCGCAATAAGCTTTGTTAAATGTTACAAGATGCCCGGCCAGACAAAAAAAACATTTTACTGCAAAGGAAAATGGTTCTTTTACTACAATCATAATTGCCGGTTTTTGCTGAGCAGGCAATACAAATAACTCTCAGGCTCTCCGAAAATGCTGCAAGGGCAAATTTAGCGGTACAATAAACTGAAAGGCCTTTGACCACCTTACGGCCTGCAACCGAAGAGGTGTTGATAATATGACTTTTTTTTCTGTTTAATAAGGAAACACAGGGGCTGCCCAGGTAGTTGTTAATGCACCCGTAAGGTTCACATCAACCATTTGCTGCCATTCGCCAATCAGCAGTTGCCCGGCATCTGACAATGGCATTTAGCGCGCATTATTTACAATTAATTAAATGGTTTGCCTTCTGGCGAGTATCGAACTATCGGGGCCTATAAAAGTTGATCGTATCTTGATTATAGGGCGTGTGGTTGCTATACTTCTTAATTGGCGAATCTTAGAATTGATTAATAATTTTTAACAGGGTGGTATAATCGAATAACTGAATTCATTTCTTATCCTTCGGAAACTGCATAAAAAGTAACTTAGATTTATGATGATTTCTGGTTCAACTTGGCGACGAATGTTATCATATTCAATATCAATTGTAATTCCCATTTTTTAGCGCCTGCATAAATTATAATGGCGATTTGCCATACTCTTTTTTAAAGGCCCTCGAAAAATTCGAGTTGCTTTGCAGCCCAATCCTGTCGGCTACTTCGTTCATAGCAATATCTTCGTGTGTCATGATCTGGATAGCCTTTTTCAGGCGGATGGTCCTGATGAATTCGCCAACAGACTGATCTGAAATGCTTTTAATTTTTTGATAAAGCTTGGTTCGGCTGGTATACAGGTGTTTACATAAAAAATCAACGTCAAGGTTCTGGTCTTGTATGTTATCTTCAATTACTCTTAAAAGCTTATTGAAAAATTCTTTGTCCTTTTCCGAATGTACCAGTTCGGTTGCTTCGGTCAGGTAATCTTTTGTGTACCGTTGTTTCAGTTTTTCGGCCTGTTCAAAAATATTGTTCACGGTGAGCAATAAAAGGTCAACGCTTAAGGGTTTGGCAAAATAAAAGTCGGCTCCCGATTCCATACCTTCAATTTTGGTATCCAGGGCATCTTTGGCCGATAGGATGATAAAAGGGATGTGGCTGGTTTCAAAGGTTTCTTTAACAAGCTTACAAAAGTCAATACCATCCATACCGGGCATCATTACATCGCTGATAATCATGTCTGGTACTTTTACGGTTGCAATTTGCATCCCGGCACTTCCATCTTCGGCCTCGTAAATGTGGTATTGCTTTTCAAGTGCCTGTCTTAAAAAGGTACGGAGTTCCTGGTTATCTTCTGCAAGTAAAATGTGTTTCCGGTTTTTTGAAACTACTTCAATGCTCTCGTCCTCATATTTGGGTAGGGGCAGTTGAATGGCATTATCAATAACTTCCAGCTGTGTTTCTGCCTCAAATCCCGAAGCCGTTTTTTCTGATGGTAAGTAATTTTCTTCGCCCCAGGGAATACCTATAATAATTTCGGTGCCCTTATACCGTTCGCTGTAAACGTAAATATCGCCTTTGTGTAACTGGGTTAGGCTTTTAACCAATGCCAGGCCCACGCCAGATCCAAGCTGGTTTTTGCTGATGCGGTAATAGCGGTCAAATATCCTGGTGATCGAATCGCCGGAGATGCCTATGCCGGTATCGGCGATGCGGAAGTAAATGTATTTTTTTGCCCGTAAGCCTTTATTGAGCAGCTCAAAGCCTGTATTGAAAGATGGTTTAAACCCATCTATATCAAAAAATATTTCAAAAGAAACCTGGCCGCCGGCATTGGTGTATTTAAATGAATTATTTAAAAGGTTAAATAATATTTTTTCAAGAACCTGTACATCAAAATAACCTGTTGATGATTTGATTTGCTCCTGTGTGCGGTCATTCAGCTCAAAACTTATCCCTTTGTTAACGGCCAGGTTCTTTATAATATTACCTGGAATGGTTGGGATCAGGCTACACCAACAGATAATAGCTTAACCACAAGTAAGTTTGCCAGCGCTGTAGCATGGTTGCAATACACGCCAGGCTCGCAGCCGGATAACCTTGCGGGTGTGCATGTTATAGTAAGCAGCCAAAACGGCATTGCCGTAGACAATGGCAGCCTGAGCGGCAACGGGACAGGGGTTGTACAATGGGGGCTAAACAATGGCCTAAGCCAAAAATGGAATTTTACCCAAAACGAGGATAATTCATGGAATATTGTGAGCCAATACAGCTGGCTAACCCTGGATGTATCCGGAGGTGCAACAACCAACGGTTTGCAACTGATCCAATATACGCCCAGCAGGAGTACCAATCAGCGCTGGTGGGTTGATAAGCAATCAGATGGTACTTATAAAATATGGAACCAGGCGTCAAGTGGTGCATTGGACAATTCCAGTTCTTCTGTCAATGGCTATAAACTTATTCAATGGGGCTGGAACGGGGGTAGCGCCCAGCGTTGGCAGATACAGTAAGCCCCACTAATTAACAGCCCTTGTCAATATCAAGATGTTAACACAAAAAGCTTCAAGCCAAAAGGTTTGGAGTTTTTTGTTAAAAGACACCAATACTAAATCTATGTCTTTTTTTTTCAGATTGATTCAGTTTTGGACAATGTGGTGGACAATACGGAATCGTTAACCAACTGATTTGGGAATCTTTTTCAAACCATTCCGAAACGCATGTTTTTTCTTTTGATTCATTTCCGGGCTCCGGAAGCCATGCCTTTTCAGGACAAATTTGTTGAGAATTTGCGAGGAAGATAGCGCGAAATTTATTTCGTGCTAAGACGCCAGGACGCGAAAAAAAATAAACAAATTACTTTGAGCCTCTGCAATCTTTGCACGAAAAACCTGTGAACGAGATCATATAAACCAGACAACTACAATTTATAATATTTGTGAACAAATCGCTGATAAAGCGTCAGGGTAGTTAAACAGACTTCGCATGGAATTGCATTCGCCGTCACCATTGTTGTGTTATTGTTGAAAATGAATTGATTATTGCCAATATAATTTTTCCCCTGCGCTGCTTGGTTGTAGGTTATCGGATTTTTAACTTGATTTACTTTAATTGATAATTTGCCGTTATTAATTCTATTTATGTCTATTTCAGAGCTATTCGGCAAAGTCAATAATAATTTGTGAGGGGTGGCACACCCAACAGAAATAGTGCCCTTATACGTATATTGAAAATTTACAACAAAAAACAAATAAAAGAAAACTACTGTTAACGCGATGAAGCCAAAAATTGCCAATGCTGCAAGTTGCCTTGGCGGTGGCCCAACCAGTGCGTTAAGATGATTAATTTCGTTATTAACAATTGGCATATGTTTGACTATAAGGTAAGCTGATTTTCTACAAGATGATAGTATTTGTTTTTATTTGCTAAAAGATTAGTGTGGTTCCCCACTTCAACAATTCGGCCATTGTCAATAAGAATTATCTGATCGGCGTTTTTAACAGTGCTCAAACGGTGCGCAGAAATAACAACGGTACGGCCTTTAAAGAAGGATTGCAGGTTTTCCATGATTACCTTTTCGTTATTGGCATCAAGTGCGTTTGTGGCCTCGTCAAAAAATAAAATGCGGGGCTCTTTGTATATTGCCCGCGCTATTAATATCCTTTGTTTCTGTCCCTGGCTTAAACCCAGGCCATTTTCGCCTATGCGGGTATCGTATTTTAAGGGTAACGAATCAATAAAGGTGTTGATGTTGGCCATTTTTGCTGCCGAAACCATCTTATCACGATCAATGACTTCTGCCAAAGCTATATTTCCGCCAATGGAATCGGCAAAGATAAAACTCTCCTGAAGTACAGATCCGCAACTATCCCGCCAACTAACCGAATTTATTTCCTGCAGATCAACGCCTCCGAAAGATATGGCCCCTGTTAACGGCTGGTAAAACTTCAATAGTAATTTAATCAGTGTGGTTTTACCGCTACCACTCATGCCAACTATAGCTGTTACTTTGTTACATGGAATTACTAAAGATATATCCCGAAGGGTGCAATTATTGGGGTCATTTGTAAAACTAAAATCTAAATGTTCAAATCTTATATCTTTATTAGTTCCTAACGAGAGCGGCTGTAATGCCTTTTTGTTATCATCTTCTTTTTCGTATACCTCTCCCATTCGCTCCAAACTAAATTTTGCTGTATACCCCTGAAGCACAAGGGTTAAAATCTGACTAATAGGAGTGTTCAGCTGAGCAATAATAAATAGTATTGCTATAAAACCGCCAAATGTCAGCTTGTTTTGTATCACCAATATGGCTCCTATTAAATTTACCGAGACTACTAAAAAATAGCTGAAGAATTTAGCACCGCCATTTTGCTGCTGGCTCAAATTTAATTTCTCAACATTCTCTTTAAAAAGTGCCGCTTGTATACGCTCCCATTCCCAGCGAACTTTTTTTTCAATATTATTAAGTTTTATTTCCTGAATGCCATTGATTATTTCCATCAGCTTGCTTTGGTCCTGAGACATCAATCTGAATATTTTATTATCATTGGTACGCATGCGCTTTAAATAGAAAAATATCCATCCTATTTCACAAGCGGTAAATACCAGAAATATTCCAAAAATTGGCGCATTGTAATAAGCCAGCGCGAACGAGAAAATGAGTACGCTGAAAACTGAAAAAATACTTTTTAAAAGCGTATCGGTCAAAAAGCGCTCTATCCGATCGTGGTCGCGAACACGCTGAATCAAATCGCCCTTAAATCGCCCGTCAAAAAAGGTCAGTGGCAAATTCATTAACTTTATCAAAAAATCTGATATAATAAAAATATTGACGCGGCTACTTAGGTGTATGAGCAAGCGGGAACGTAAAAAATCAACAACAGTGCTTGCAAGATATACCGCAAATAACGCTCCTACAGCAAGGTAAACAAAATCTGAATCCTTATAAGAAATGCCATAATCTATTATCCATTGTGTTAAAAAGGGCAGCAGCAACTGCAGGGTGCTCCCAAAAAATAAACTTATTATCAAAAGCGTAAAATGAAGCCTGTACTGTACAATATATTTTACGATATAGGCTACGCTGGCTTTATTTATCGTGCGCTCCTGATTGCTTCCCGGCTTAATGAAAAACTGGGGTGTTGTTTCAAGCAACAGTGCAAATCCGGCATCGTTATCATTATACCAATGCTTTATAAAATCTTCTATACTACACGATATTAAACCCATAGCTGGGTCGGCATAGTAAACTTTATTTTTTGTGATTTTGTATACTACGATAAAATGATTGCTATTCCAATGGATAATGCATGGCGCATTTACTTGTCTGAGCCGGTGGATACCGATTTTAACTAATAATGATCTGAAACCCAACGTTTCGGCTACCCTGCTTAAATCCTGGGCATACAGGCCGTTTTTGGTTAAAGTAATTTGCGCCTGCATTGTTGCCATAGAAATATTTCGCCCATAATATTTTGAAATCATGGCCACACAGGCTATACCACAATCGGTACTGCTATGCTGTTTTATGAAAGGAAATGCCGGGCTGAAAATCATATTATTAGTTGTCAAGCATTCATTTCTTGTAATACTTCTGTTTGCATTTGCTCAACAGCATAAAGCAGGCCTTCGCTGACAGAGAAATTATTTGCGGCTGCTATACGCTTTAGATCCAGCGATTTGAAACCCTTCATAACAAAAATTAATCTATCAAATACCTGTGATGCCTGGTAAAGGTCGCGTTCGTGACATATTTTCAATAGCTGATAAATGCCGTACCATACAAATATTGCCTCTTGTATGCTGGAAATAGATATTTTGTTACCAGTCCAGGGGGATACCGCGTCGTAGCCGGCCTGTTTTGTTTGGTCCCTTGTTGGAAGCCAGGGGCTTATTACGTCGCCCATATACAAGGTAGAGTGAATCGATTCGTGTATCAGTGCCTCGATAAGTTTCAGCGGGTTGGCTGAGATCACGTTGGAAATAACTGTCCGGCCAATATATCTTGCGTCCGACCCGGAAATCAGGTTGGTTGCTATACCACCGTTCGAAATTTTATTGATGACAATCGCTTTTAAAAAGGTACTTAACTGGCTAATAATATTTTCAATATCAACTATCGGTTCAATAGTTTCATCAAGCAGGCGGCATATGATTTCTATTTCACCAAAATCATAAGGCTCTATTTTGTTCTCCGGTTTTTCGTTAACATCACTGTTTGATATTTTTAAACAATATGGGCTGAAGAAATCAACCGGTATCTTGTCTAAAAGATGGTAGGTATCAAATGTCCTGAAAACTCTTTCCCTAACATCGTACTTAATATAAAAGCTACCATCAGGTATCCATAGGTGGCTATAATTATCTATATCATAGGTTTGGGTAGCTGTGCTTTTAATTGCATCTATAGCCGCGATAAAAAAATCGGTAATTTGATTTTTTCCAAGAAAATCATGATTTAAAATTACGTGGCTAACCTCGGGTATGGTAAAAAAATATTGCGCATCTATATCACTCAACAAATCTTCCCTTATTACCAGCCTTTCATACAAATCGGGCTGGCTTAACAAAAGGGAGTGCTTATATTCAGAAAACTTATCCTTCAATGCATTTATATATGCATCATTTAATAAACTTTGAATTTGCGATGCCCCTGGTTTATTAAAATCGAAAGCATCTTTAAACATTAAAACAGGGCTTTGAATAATTGACTTTTCCATGGGGTTTAAATTTGAAGGGAGGATTCAACTTTTATCATTTCTTTGGCTGCCTCGTAGGTTAACAAGGTTATGCCGGCCTGCTCAATAACTTCCGGGGGGATCTCTGCAAATACCCTTTGCTGAGCGTGCGTTATCAGTTTTAACAGATCAAGACAATACACAGACGGGTTATCAAATCCGTTATTGGCGTTAAACCTGTGCGGCAAGTAGCCGCCGCCGCATATTTCTTTGACCGGGCAATTGTTACATTGGCTGCACAATATTTTGTTTGCCGAATAGTATAGCTTCACCATTTCGTTGTCAAATGCGCTATCCAATTTTGCCGAAAGAATGTTTAAACCTTCTTTGGTAATTCCATCGCCGCAAATTCTTAACACATCGGCGCTTTCAATTCCTCCGTCGGTTTCAATAATCAGCAACTCGTTATTTTGGGTGCCAATAATTTCATTGGCAACGTCTCCGCCCAATAAGTTGGTAACAATATTGTCAAAAAACCTGACCTTTAATTTGGCCGACCGGTCGAAAAACCAGAGATCAAAAAGATCACAAAGCCATTGTCCATATTCATATTCATCGGTTACTTGATCAGATTTTTTGCGTATGGGGCGCTGTTCATAATTGGCGTCGGGCAATAAAAAGTCGGCCTGTTTAATACCCAGGCTTTTAAAATGCCGGTATACGGAAGCCGCTCCTTCACTGGGGTTAATAACGGTTATAACACTCAGGTATTCGGCAATTTTAGGGTTGTTTTGTGCCGCTCTTAAACCATTAACAATGCCTTGATATGATCCCCTGCCGGCATGATCAACTCTGTACATATCGTTCATTTCTTCAGTTCCGTCTAAACTAATCCCAATGTATATGTTCAATTCGGCAAATAAATCGCACCAGGCGCTATCAAGCAAAACGCCGTTGGTTTGAATAGTGAAGCTAACATTTACGGCGTTACCAATAATTTGGTCGCGTGCTTTTACAAACCGCCTGAAGAAATCTTTTCCGGCCAAAAGAGGTTCGCCACCGTGTAAGATGATCAAAAAATTATTTATATTATGTTTAACACAATGGCTTTTGATTTCGAGCATCAGGGAATTGACAACCAATTGCGACATTACTTTTGGTTGTGTTTTATAAGTAGAATCGCCCATATTATACATATAGCAATAAGTACAATTCAGATTACACCTGCTGGCTACTTTTACCACTAAAACACGACAAAGGGGCGAGATTTCTTCCATAACTTTTCAGTCGTAATAATTGGTCAATTCTTTGATGTAGGATGGGTCTTCTTCCATATGATATAACTCAACCATCTCCAGCGCATCCTTGTAGGTTAATATGGATATTCCGGATTTGATAAGAATTTCGGGAGGGAACTCTCCTAAAACAATATTTTGAATATGGGTTATAAGTTTCATAAAGTCCTTACAATAAACCGTTGGATTATTAAATCCATTTTTACTGCTAAACCGGTGCGGCAGGTATCCACCTCCGCAAATGTCGTTCACCGGACAACTGATGCACTTTTTTGGTAAATTGATATGACTTAGGTTGTAAAGTCGCGCTAAAGGCGTAGTTAACGCCTCGTCAAATTCCGTTGCATGAACATTAGCATTTGTTTTAGTAAACGCGTGTCCGCATATTTTTAAAACGTCTACAGATTCAATGTCTCCGTTTGTTTCTATAACCAGTACTTCGTTGTGCCCGCTCCCCAGCATGTCAGACCCAATAGGTTTGCCTAATATGCTTTGCATTATATTCCGAAAAAACCTGATCGAAATCCGGTTTTTATCCTGACGCCACCGGTCAAAAACAGCTATTAACCAATCGCCGTAAGGTGTAATCCCTTCCGTGTTGCCTAAAACAGGAGGTTTATCGTAATTTGCGTCAGGCAGCAGAAAATCAACGTTGTCAGCCGCTAAGCTTTTAAAATGTTCATATGTTTTTATAGGGTCGGAAGTAATGTCTAATACACACAACAACCCGGGCGGCAGCGTGGCAGTTGTTGATGCCTGTGCAAATTTCAGGCCTGCTACAATGCTTTTATATGATCCCCGCCCTGCATGATCTATGCGGAATTTGTCATTCTGTTCGGGTAAACCGTCAAGGCTAACCCCAACATGAATATTTAAATGCCCCAATAAGTAAGCCCATTCTTCATCTAATAAAACCCCGTTTGTTTGAATGGAGTAGCGGATATCGGCAAATTCTGATAAACAGGCATTTGCATCCGAAACAAATTTTGTTATAAATTCTTTGCCGGCAAGTAACGGCTCTCCACCATGAAAAACAAAAGTAAACCGATCAATTTTATGCCTGGTGATATGCGTTTTTACTTTTTGAATCAGAGATTCAATAGTTGCATCCGACATAACTTTAGGCTGCATCTTGTAGGTTTCATCACCTAAATTATACATGTAACAATAAGTGCAATTCAGGTTGCACCGGCTGGCTATTTTAACTACCAGTGCACGGCAGATTAATCCATTATCATCCATATCGGCGATGTGAAAGGTTGTTTTTACAGGGGTAGATAAATGGGAAGGGATATTACATACCCCTCCCATTTAAAAGCATTGTTGGTTAGGCTACTACTACAGGAGGCACGGCGCCACGGCTGTAATTTTGGCTGTAATGACCTTGTGAATAGTCTACGCTGGTAAGACCACCTGCTACAAGGTAATTGTTGGCTACATCCTTGATAGCTTCGTTTTCAAAAGAGTTAATGGCGCCTTTAATCAGGTCCACCTGTGTTGAGTCGAATTTAAATTTTGTTTTCATTTTTACAAAGATTTTTGATGTTTAAAAATAATTGCATCATCCAGGCCATAGGTTTTGCGTAGTAAAGAGAGGTAATAATTGACCCTTAGTCAATAGCAACAGTTTACTAAAAAGAAAAAAAAATAGTAAATAATTGCCATTAATTAATGTCTTTTCTTTTGGGTTATATTAATGGCAGCAACGAGTAAATCACTGTTACTCTTCAAATTTAGTTTATTCCGAATTTTTGTTTTGTGATTGTGTAGCGTATTGATGCTTATAAAAAGATCTGAGGCAATTTCAATAGCCCTTTTACCGGTAGCTAACGCATTCATTATCGCTATTTCCCTTTTGGAGAGTTTATTCCTGACAGCCTGGCCATCATTTAATGAATCGAACTTGGCAAACTGGTCTTTGATATCTTTGCAAAGATACTTTTGCCCCTTTGACAATGTAGAAAGGCATTCCATCATTTCATTAAAGGAAAAGCTGCTGCAGATATAGGCACTTATCTGGAGGCTAAACAAGCTCATCAGATTATATTCAGAACTATTTAGCTTAAGCACAAACTGATTTTGTGGTGTGGAAATTTTAGAGAAAGCGGTAATAGCTAATATTAAATCGTATGAATCATATTTCACCAAAGTATAGTCAACCGTTAAGGTTAACAGCTTTTGTTTAATATTATTCAATACAGGTGGGCAGTAGTAAACCGCATATGCTTTTCCTGATAAGTATTCTCCAACAAGTAAAAAGAAAGGATCAATTTCTTCCGGTAATATTATTAAAACGGTTTCCATGTTGTTTTGTGAAATGTAGGTAGTTATAAAGGCGATGTTCAACATGTGTTTGTGTTAATTATAAGCACGTTTTTTTTCGTCCTCGGTTGCCGTTTTGCGTTTTCTTGCGTCTGCTATCTTCTTACTTCCAATTTTGTAAGATATCCCTGCGTAAACATTCCGGGTGTCATTTTTCTCATAAAACCCATTCTGCTGATTAAGGTAATTTACATTGATGCGATAGGCATTCCCATAAAATAAATCGCCCGCTGCTATACGTACGGCACCATGGCCATCAAAAATAGTTTTCCTTATACCGATGCTTACATCATAGGTTCTGGCTAATTTGTAAATACCCTGAATGCTGGGCGACGAATACCATGCGCTGATTTCGGCTTTTAATCCTGCTTTTTTATTTAGTACAAAAGCCTGGTTGGTATTTAAATATAATGACAGGGTATGGTAGTTATATGAGCCATCTAAGTAGCCCGATTTTTCCTTTTTATAGGAGCCCTGGATAAAATTATTCATATCCCACCAATTTGTAACGCTGATAGGAACAGATACAAAAAAGCCGGTTTCAAGACTTAAGTCGAGGTTTTGTTGTGTATTATAAAATATTTTGTTAACATTATCCTGCACAGTTATATTGCTGAAATAGTCTGTTGTCCGTCGATAATATAATGTAAAGTTGTATTGTTTTTTATAGGTATAGCCAAGTTCAACGTTATTGATATATGCTGGCTTTAATGCAGGGTTTCCTTCAAAAAAATTATATGGGCTGGTGTAGTATTTAAAAGGGTTAAGCCTGCTATAATCCGGCCGGTTTATCCTCGAATTATAAACCAAACTAAAGTCATCGTTTTTAGACCAGGAGTATGTTAAATAAAGTGATGGAAAAATGCGGAAATAGTTGTTTTTATTAAGGCTGTCCAACACGATAGAATAGCCCCTTGTATCAGTTTGCTCACCGCGCAAACCAAGTTGATAACTTAACTTGTGAAGGGAGCCATTAATATTCAGGTAGCCCGCCGATGTTTTTTCCTGGTATTCAAAATTATCACTTTGTGAAGGTTGTAAAACCGGTGTTGGGCCATCTTCATTAAAAAACTGAAAGTTGTTCCTGGTATCAATATTGGTATACTTTAGCCCGGCGTCAAAATTAATTTTCTTAAATATCCGTTTGCTATAATCCAACTTTGCCGACCAGATATTGATGTCCTGATCAGACAACGAACCGGTTGAATAAGGTGTGGCCGACAAGCCCCCGGTATTGAGCAGTGTTGTGCTGTTAACTACCTGATCGTTTTTATTACGGAAAGGGACATAATCAATATCAATATTTAAAGTTTGCCCAAGGGTGTCTAATTTGGTTTTATAGTTTATATTATAACTGTACTGAACACTGTGACCAAATGTATTGCTAACCGTATTCAGCGCAGAATCTGCTATTGGGTTATGGTTATTAAAAATATTGGTTTCGGCGTGGTTATGCCTCGTGTTATTGCCGTAGTAGCCATTAATAATAAATCCAATCAGCTGATTTTTTGTAATATTATAATCTGTTCCTAATTGAAAACTGTGGGATGTACCCCCTCTGTCGCCTTTATTAACACCATCCCAGTATGAATAACTGCCCGGATTTTGAAAAATTACATAATCGTTTTCGTCATGCTCTCGTTTTCTCCGGCTATACCCATAATTACCGTAAATATTAATATTGCCGCTTCGGTAATTAAAAACTGCGCTGCCTGTGTAACTTGAAAACGTAGCTTGTGTAAACGTAGACCCGAGGATCAAATTCAATCCTTCGGTTAACGTTTTTTTGGAAACAATGTTAATAATCGCCCCGCCTTGTGCATCGTATTTTGCAGGGGGATTGGTTATAATCTCGATTTTTGAAACCTTATCTGACGGTAAACTTTTCAGGTAATTACCTAAATCTTCGCCCGACAAGCGAACAGGGCGGTCATCAAGATATATAGTTACACTTTTACTGTTTGCCGTAATACCCCCGTCGGCCTTGGTTTGTACCCCGGGAGCTTTGTTCAATGCATCCCATAATGTACCTCCGCTTGCTATAACGCTATTTTCAACGTTAAAAACTACCCTGTCAATTTTTCGTTCAATAAGCGGCTTCTTGCTTGTAACATTAACCTCCTTTAAGCTACTCACCTTTGGTTGCAAAATGATAAGTAATGAATCTTTTGGCAAAAGAATCTGACGTTTGACAGTATTATACCCTACCATATTAACCGATAGCGTATACGAACCATCGGTTATTTGGCTAAAGGCGAATACCCCTTTATCGGCTATCAGCGATTTTATGGCAGTGCCATTTCTTTCAAGTACTACTGTTGCGCCGTCTATTTTTGATCCGTCAAAATCTGTTATTAACCCCGGTAAGTCACGTTGTGCTAAAACGGGCAATGGGCTTATGATTAATAAAAATATAAATATTTTTGACATATTATTTTTTTAACCAAACCTACCTCCAAGTAGTGTAAATGAAAGTTAATGAAGGTTAAATAAGGTTAAATTTTTATCTTTATAAATAAGATTACACATCATTTTTTACAACTTAGCTTAATGAAATGGCTTTCGTCAAGATTTACTTACCCTCTTATTATAGTATCCTTAATTGTTTGTATCATATTACAGATTGCCTGGTTACAACAGCTGTTTATTGCGCAGAAATTGCAACTAAAAGAGTTAATTGAACAAAATGTTGGCGAAGCTGCCAAAGTCACGATTTACAATAGCCTGGCCGAAAAAAAGATTGGTAATACCAATGTTAAAAAATTCTTCTTGTCGCCACAGTGGCTACAAATGCGCCAGGCTTTTGATGATCTGAAAATGAATGGGATACATAGTGTTTTTGACTATGGCATAACCGATGACAGCGCGTTTGTGGAGATTAAATTCTCGTTTTTGAACAAGCCGGTAGAAAACAAAAAAAAGGTCAACGCGCCGGTATCTAAAGATACCAGCAGAAAAGAATTGAAAAGAGATACCTCGGTTGTTGATTCCAGCTCGTTGCTATTAATGAACAAAGAGATTAAAGCCCGGTTAAAAAATATAGGCATTACAGGGCCAACTTATTATGCCATATATAAATATGGAAACGAAGAACTCGACTCGCTAAATATGCCCCAAAAATATTTACACCGTCTTGAATTTACAAGCAAAATTTATTCATATAACCTAAAGCATATTCATAAATATCAACTTTTGATACCATTTTTGAATGGTGCGGTATTTTATAGAATGAGATATTACATGATCTCATCTTTGTTAATGATTATATTAACCGGCGCTTCTTTTTATTTTATCATACAATTATTAAAAAAGCAAAAATTATACTCTGACGCAAAAATCTCTTTTACAAATAACATGACGCATGAATTTAAAACACCGGTATCAACAGTTGCAGTTGCTTTGGAATCCATTACAAAATATAACCTGATTAATGATCCTGAAAAGCTGACCAGGTACCTTGATATAAGCCGAACCGAGCTAAAACGGTTAGATGCGATGATTGAAAAAGTGCTCAACTTAAATCAAAACAATGAGGTACCTACACATTTAAACCTCGAACTCTATGACGTTCAGGCGGGTTTGGAGCAAGTGGTTGAATCGATGAAAATTCCGTTGGAGAGCAATCAATTTAGTTTAACATTTAATAAATCAGGCATCCCGTGCTTTGTTTACGGCGACCCCATACACCTATCGAACGTGTTTTATAATTTGATAGATAATTCTATCAAATATGCTGGTTCCGGATCAAATTTAGAAATAACCAGTTCTTGCAACGAAGAAGCAGTAATAATAAAAATCAAAGACAATGGTGTCGGAATTGATGGTCAGTATCTGTCTAAAGTATTTGATCGCTTTTTTCGGATCCCTTCAGGCGATACCCATGATGTTAAAGGTTCTGGTCTTGGCCTGCACTATGTTCGCCAAATTATTGAAGACCACAAGGGCCATATTTCGCTTAAAAGTGAGGTAAGACATGGGTGTACTTTTATTATTAAGCTACCAAAAGCATGATATATAAATTATTGTATGTAGAGGATGAGCCATTTTTAGCTCAAATAGTAACAGATGGTTTAACCAGCAGCGGCTACGAGGTTATTCGTGCAGCAGACGGTGAAAAAGGGCTGGCCGCTTTCAAAAAACATCTTCCCGATATTTGCGTGTTGGATATTATGCTTCCTGAAAAAGACGGCTACGCAGTGGCGGAGGAAATCAGGGGATTGAACCCATCTACACCTATCATCTTTCTGAGTGCCAGAACATTGCCGGAAGATGTAGTAAAGGGCTTTAACATTGGCGGGAATGATTACTTAAAAAAGCCTTTTAGTATCGACGAGTTGCTGGTAAGGATACAATCGTTATTGACCAGGTTTTCGGGCGTCAATTCCTCTTCTGCCAAAGCGTCGACCTACTTATTCGGGAATTGCGCTTTGGATACATTGACCCAAAATTTAAAAACCTCAAAAGGGATGTATCATCTATCCTTCAAAGAATCTTCTTTATTGGAGCTTCTTATTATGAATCAAAATTCAATCCTGGAAAGACAGGTTGCATTAAACAAAATTTGGGGAGATGATAGCTTTTACAACACCCGAAGTATGGACGTGTTCATGGCACATTTGAGAAAACTATTAAAGGATGAGACAGATTTACAAATCATCAGCATCAGGAGTTTAGGATATAAACTGATAGTAAACGCGGATGCTTAATGGCTATCAAAGATGCTTGACCAAGCTGCTAAAAACGAACAAGCAATGGACCTTCTATTAAACGGAGAATTTATCAGCACAGATTTTCATGAAGTAAAATCAAGGTGTGAAAAAGGAATCAGTTCCCTTGAAAAGAAACTCCCTGATATTATACATGCTTCCAGAATAATAGACTGTGTTCCATTTGATGATTTAAGTTGCTTTTCACGCAGTATCGCTTCTGATTTTGTCAGAAACTCTTCGATATCCGCTATCACCCAGGGGGGGTATTTGATAGTATGTCCTTTTGTTGTTAATTCATTGTGCGAAATAAATCGATTCTCCAGATTCGAGGTGGTAACCAATGTAAATTTGGTTGAAAGTTTGGGAGAATAAAACGTACACGGTGAACATAAGGGTAATATGCAATAAAAGCCCCTTTTTCAAGGGGCTTTCTGCCAATGTAGCGGGGAGCAGGATCGAACTGCCGACCTTAGGGTTATGAATCCTACGCTCTAACCATCTGAGCTACCCCGCCGTTTTAATTTAATCCTCTCTTTATATGGTGTTTAAAAAGAGTTGCCCTGATTATTATCAATGGGCTTCCTTAAAAAGGTTTGCAAATATAGCAGAAATTCGTTTTCTTTAGAAAAAATGTTAACATTTACTGCATAACCTGTTTTCAAGTATAAACCCCGATGTCCGAAAAAAAGAAATTTACTATTGAGTATGAGATAAAATCATCTCCAAGAATACTGTTCACTTTCCTAAATGAGCCTAACGGGTTAGCACAATGGTTTGCCGATGATGTAAATGTTCGCGACCAGGTTTTTACTTTTACCTGGGATGATGAACCGCAAAAAGCAAAACTTATTTTACTTAAAGAAAATAAACTTGTAAGGTTTAAATGGCTTGAGGATGAGCCGCAATGCTACTTTGAAATGGAAATTTTGCAAGATGAACTTACCAATGATGTAGCACTGAGCATTACCGATTTTGCAACGGAAGACCAGATTCCCGAACGAAAACTGATATGGGATAACCAGATTGATTACCTCATAAGCGTACTGGGCGCATAAGGCCAATTTAATTTTAGCTAATTTTGTATTACCAAACGCTAATTTTGCGTTAATGAAAATTAACCTGCACAGTTACGCGGTTTTTATCCTGTAAATACAAATTGCCCCGATGAAAAAGATCCACCTATTACTGCTTAAATCATTTATAAGGCCTTTTGTAAGCACCCTTTTTATCGTAATGTTTGTGTTGCTGATGTTGTTTTTGTTTAAATACATCGACGATCTTATAGGCAAGGGTTTTGCCTGGTATATCATCCTGGAGTTGATGATGTACAACTCGGCAACAAATGTGGCCATGGCGCTACCATTATCAGTATTGCTCTCAACCATTATGACTTATGGCTCCCTTGGCGAGAATTATGAACTGGTAGCCATTAAAGCTGCCGGCATTTCGTTACGCAGGGCAATGTATCCCATGATAATCGTTGTATCAATATTAAGTGTTGCTGCGTTCTTCTTTTCGGATTATATGCTGCCGATAGCTAACCTGAAATACTATTCCCTTTTATACGATGCCCGAAAGCAGAAATCGGCCGATTTACTGCCCGAAATGATTTTCAGTTCCAGCTTCCCGGGCTACACCATTCGCGTAACCAAAAAAGATCCGGATGGGCAAAGGCTTTACGGTATTATTATTTACAAAAAAAACGAGGAAACCAATAATACCGAAGTAACCATGGCCCGTGAAGGTACCATGTTTCGTACGATGGGCGATAAGTACCTGGTGCTAAAACTAAAGGAAGGTGTAAACTATGTGGAGTCAAAAAGTGATGGAGCCAACTATGATTTGCGGCAACGCTTCACCCGTTTCCGTTTTAAAGAAATGGAACAAAAATTTTCACTGGATGGCTTTAAGATTAGCCGCACTGATGAAAACGAGTTTAAGTCGGCATCGCAGATGATGAATTTGAGGCAGCTTAAGTTTTTTGTTGATTCGAGTCAAAAGGCTACGGATGCTGCGGTGGTGTTAAATTATAAGCTTATTACGCCGTACATCAAGTATTTTAATTTACCGGCTAAATCAAAAGTAAAATATATTGCTGCCGATAAAGATGTATTAAAAAGCATGAAAATTGCAGATCAGCAGATGGCTTTATCAAGCGCTGCATCTGAAGTACGGTCGGTAAAGGATTTTTTAAAAAACCGTGCCGATAAATATAATAACGATACATCTACCATTCGCCGGTACGACTCGGAAGTGCAAAAGAAATATACCTTATCTGCAGCCTGTATAGCATTGTTTTTAATAGGCGCCCCCCTTGGTGCCATTATCCGTAAAGGGGGGCTGGGGTTGCCGGTGGTAATTTCGGTGATATTTTTCCTCATCTATTATATTATATCAACCATAGGCGAAAAATCTGTAAAAGCAGGCAATGTTAATACTGTATTTGGCATGTGGGTGGCTATTATTGTGCTAACGCCAATTGGGCTTTTCCTTTCTTATAAAGCTGCCACCGATTCGGTGATATTTGATATGGAAGCCTATAAAAGATATTTCAATAAAATCTTTAAACGCAAGGAAGCCTAATACGGCATTACACCTTCAAAATCATTTTACATAGTACCGACCAGAATCATTTTAATAAAGTTTAAATTTGTTTAAACTTTAATACATCATGGCACCCTTTTAGGCTTGCCATACGTAATATGCACATAATGTTAAATACAATACAAGAAGCTATAGAAGATATACGGTCAGGTAAAATGATCATTGTGGTTGATGACGAGGACAGGGAAAATGAAGGTGATTTTTTAACTGCCGCCCGTAACGCAACCCCCGAGGCAATAAATTTTATGGTGCGCCATGGTCGCGGCCTGGTTTGCGCACCTATTACTGTAGATAGAGCCCGCGAGCTTAATCTTGAGCCGATGGTGAGCCATAATACCACGTCGCACGAAACTAATTTTACGGTTTCTGTTGATTTGCTGGGGCACGGCTGTACAACCGGCATATCGGCTACCGACCGTTCAAAAACAACACTGGCATTAATTGACCCCGCCACCAAGCCCGAAGATTTGGGAAGGCCAGGTCACATATTTCCGCTTATTGCCAAAGATGGAGGCGTTTTGCGTCGCTCTGGCCATACCGAAGCCGCCATTGATTTGGCTGTGTTAGCTGGTTTTGAAGCCGCCGGAGTAATATGCGAGATCATGAAAGAGGATGGCGACATGGCCCGCCTGCCCGACTTGCTGGTTATGGCAAAAGAATTTAACCTGAAAATTGTATCGATAAAAGACCTGATAGCCTATCGCTTAAATGCCGAAACGCTGGTTAAAAAAGAAGTATCGGTGAAAATGCCTACCGAGTGGGGCGATTTTGAAATGATAGCCTACACCCAATTAGATACCGGCGAAAATCATCTTGCTTTGGTAAAAGGCACCTGGGAGCCCGGTGAGCCAATTTTAACCCGGGTGCATAGCTCATGCGTTACCGGCGATATCTTTGGATCGTGCCGCTGCGATTGCGGCCCACAACTGCACAAAGCAATGGAGATGATAAGCAAAGAAGGTAAGGGGGTTGTTGTTTACATGAACCAGGAGGGCCGCGGCATAGGCCTTATCAACAAGTTAAAGGCATATCACCTGCAGGAAAACGGTTATGATACTGTTGAAGCAAACGTTAAACTGGGCTTTAAAATGGATCAGCGCGATTATGGCGTTGGTGCTCAGATATTGCGCAGCCTTGGAATTTCGAAGATGAGGCTGATGACCAATAACCCTAAAAAACGCGCAGGCCTTATTGGCTACGGCCTTGAGGTTGTTGAAAATGTACCTATCGAAATAGCATCAAACCCACATAACGAATTATACCTGCGTACCAAACGCGATAAAATGGATCATGCCATTATGCGCGATCATTAAGATTTTAGATATGCAGATTTCAGATGTGCAGATGCAGGGAAATTAGATAATAAAAAAGCAGGTTGATTAACGTCAGCCTGCTTTTTTTGTATTGGATAGGGCAATTTTCTATAGCCACGAGTGTATTCATCTGCACATCTGAAATCTGCATATCTGCACATCAATATTTCATTCGTACATCAATCTACTAATCATCTTCATCAGGCCTGGTAACAATAGGATTTGGATTTGTTACCGGTAACGGTGTTACCGGAGCCTGGGGGCGCTTGCCGCTTCTGAAAAGGTTACGGATAAACTCGCGGAAGGTGTCAAAATCCCGTTGATAAACTAAGCCCAACCCGTTCACATACTGTGGCAGCAACTGGTTGTTTAAATTGTTTAAGGTGGTACTGTTTAAAATCCGGTACGAATACCTGGCAGTTAAGTTACCATCTTTTCGGATGCGGTACAGAGCTTCGAAATCCTTGTTAATAGCATTAAAACTTTGATTAAAAAGGGTAGTGTTATTGTTGCTAAATAAATCGTTTGAGGCTGTGTTGGTAAACAAACTTCCGTTGAATGAAAGTCTGTCATTAAAAAAACGAAACGAAGCACTGGCCTCATTAAACGAGCGGATGTTTAAATCGAAGTTTTTAATGTTTGATTGTGCTATCAGGTTATTTAGTTTATTAAAAGCGAATTCAGTAACAGCATCGCCGGCGGTACTTATTACCTGGTTAGTTAAACTGTTATTACTGCCCGACGAGAACTGCCTGCGCACAATGATGCTTAACGCCTGCTGGCTGCGGTTGTTATTATCAGATAGGTAAGTGGCTACATCATCCTTTACAGATGGATCGGTAGGGAAGTTAAAGTCGAAGTCGATAACAGGTAATAGCAACGATTTGGTCAGGATCAGTTCGGCTTGTACCAATACCTGCTTATTGCCCTGCGGCGATTGCAGGCCCGCGGCAGTGTATAACGGCGAACGATCGGTACGTACCTCGTATAATGCTTTCAGATTTATTTCGGCGTTGGCCGGGTTGCCTGTCCACCGGATGGTGCCACCCTGACTTACCGTAAAGTTTTTACTGATAAAGTTTTTGGCCGTAAATTCAAATTTGCCTGTGGTTATTAAAAAGTCGCCATACATTTCAAAATCGCCCAGACTGTTAATGTTCAGCTTTAGGTTATTGGCTACGCCGCTGCCTTCAAGTAAGCCATAATCAGTGGCAATCCTTACCACGGTTTTTTCGTCGGCGGTTAAATCAAAATTAAGGGTTACGCCGTTAAAGGCGCGCTCTTTGGCTACAACCTTCGCGGTATCGCTATGGCTTACAAATTTTATAAAATCGTATTCGCTTGCTGTGGATGAAGTATTAAGCGGGATATTGAAAATTGTGCCCGCCTCTGTACGCGCGGTTATATCAATTTTCATGTTATCAACCGGGCCTTTAAAACTAAAATTCCCGGTGCCGTAAGCGGTGCCGTAATAAACATGGTTATTCTTAAACGTGGTATTCAGTGCCAGCAGGTTTTTTGCAACCAGGTCAACCTCAATATCCGGGTTCGATGGATTGTTTAAATCTACCGTACCATTGGCCGTGCCGGTGCCACCTTTTTTATCTTTAAGCACCATGTTATCTACCTTGATAACACTATTGGTTACGTTTACCTTGGTATTAGCCGTATAAGCTGTTTTTAAATAATTAACGGTTACGCCTGTATTTACCAGGGTAACATCACCATTTAATTGCGGTTTTGATATTGGCCCCGTCAGCTTTAAATTGGTAGATATATTGCCTTTGATATCCGATACCAGGTCTTTAATAAACGGTTCAAAAATGATGGCCTCTGTTTGATTCATTTTTGCATCAAAGTCCAGGTTGTTTTCTACATCCTTTCCAAAGGCGTATATTCCCGATAGGTTCATGGTTTCCAGGCCGTGGTTAACGATGTTTAATTTCATGTCGGCCTGCTTGCGGTCGTTATTCAGCGCCGATACCAGCTTTACATTGCCGATAAGCGTTTTGTTCATGGTAAGTGAATCGATAGATAGTTTTGCATCAACACCGGGATCTGCGGTAATGGCTGTCATGTTTACATCGCCATTGAGGTAGCCCTTTAAAAATATGCCCGATGTTTTGGTAAGCTGGTTAAGCGTGCGCATATTAAATTGCTCAAACGAGAGTTTTAATACGTCGGTAGGATTATCAGATATAAAACCGTTTATTTTTACCTTTTGGGTTCCGTTTGATAACTCAAAACCCGATACCTGGGTTTTGCGATTAAGCAGCCGGATGCGTACCTGTTCTTGTATTTTCCATTTTTCGTGTTCCAGAATTACGTCTGATGGTAATAATTTTAATTTGGCGGTAGTGTCTTTACCAAATTCAACCAGGCCATAAAGATCCAGCTGGTTTACCGCGTTTTTATCGGATAGCTTAACGTTAAAGTTTAAACTATCGTTTTTAAGAAAGTTGGTTATGTTAATGTCTTTTATAAAAAGGCTGTCGGTTAAGTCAACTTTTTTTAGCGAAACGTTAAGTCCCAGCAAATTATCGGATGTGCTTTCATCGATAATAAAATCATGGAAAACCGTTTTGCCAATTTTAAACGTTTTGATATAGCCCGATAGGGTAGCCGTTTTGTTATTGGAATCAAAATGGCCCGTAAAATTCCCCTGCTCTGGTATTTTTAATTGAGGCAAAAATATCGATGTAAGGGGATCGAGTTTTTTAATGGTCAGGTTAAAATCAAACTCTTCTGGCTTGGGTGGTACAATAACAGTTTGTAACGAGGGAATATACTTTTTAACAATGGTTTTAAAGTACGATGGCAAGGTAGCAAGATCAAAACTGCCTTTAATATTGGCATCGGCAAAGTCAGATTTAAGGGCTATCTCCCTTGCATTGCCGCTGCCATTGGCCGATAGGTAAAGTGAATCGGCCTGGTAATTATTGCGTGGGTCTACAATCTTTATCGGCGATAGCAAAATATAGCCTTGTAAATTTTTAAGGTCATCGCCGCTGAACGTGGTTTTTAGCTGCGTACTAAGGGTGATGGTATCTTTTATCAGTTTTAAAGCGTTTAGTTTGGTATCCTTAATAGTTGCTGCCAAATCATAAGCGGGCAGCCGGCCATTTAAGTTTACCTTGCCTTTCAGGTCCAGCTTTATGTTTTTATCGTTAATAGTGATATGCCCGTCAGCAAGTTTTTTTATAAACGAGCCATTGATGGTAAGGTTATTATAAGTGTAATTATTAAAATCGATGTATTTGATTTTGGCATCGCCTTTTTCGCTTAGGGTTTTCAGGTTGTTGCCGCTGCCTTTTATGTTTGATGTAAACGTGGTGCGACCCAGGCTACTTTCATCAAGCAGGGTGCCCAGGTCAAAGTTAAAGGCATCCAGTTTACCGCTGTAGCTGGGGCTTCCTTTTTTATCAATCTTTAAATTAATGTCCGAATCAAAACGGCCAAGCTTGGTTTTAAAGATACCATAGGCTACAAAATCGTTTTGCAAACCGCTAAACCTGCCCGTGAAATTGATGTTCCCAAATTTGTTGATAATATCAGGTACTTTTAGGTTGGGCTGGCCCGAGAAATGGCTGATGAGATAATCGATATCCTTTTTGTTGGATGCTATCTGGTCAAAACGTAATTCCAGGAAGGTGTTATCCCAATCGGGCAAACCTCTTAAACTAAAATCGCCTTTTATAAAGGTAGCCTGGCCGCCGGTTATGGTAATCCCCTTTGATTTTATATTACTAACCGGCCCGTGGGCACGGCCATCTAAACCAAGGTCGAAGGTTACTTTTTCGAGCCCGCTGGTAAAGTAGGCGATATCTGCCGATGATACCCGCGACGATTTAAAATCGCCATCCATATAAACCTTCGTGTTAAACTCGTTAAAATCACTAAACGATTTGAATTTCATCCTGAAATAATCTTTCAAATCAGAATGTCCGGTTTTTAAATGAAGGTTTTGTGCCAGGATCTGGTTAGTATCTATGGTGATATTTGATGTTAAATTTTTAACGTAAAATCCGCTTTTTTCTACAAGGGTTAGCTTTTGCACGTTGCCCTTAAACAGGTGATTTTTGATATCCATATTTAAAACCACCGTGCTAAAATGTTTTACGTCAATATCGTCAAAATTAACCTGGGCCATTGCGGTATCAATCAGCTGGTTTTTGTACCGGAAGTGGAAGTTGTTAATGGTGATCTTATCAAAATTCAAGGTCCAGGGCTTACTGGTGGTTTTTGCAGTATCGCCCGAGTTAAAATAATTGATAATAAAATCGAGGTTGCTGGTACTGTCCTTTTGCTTTTTAAGATAAAAAGAACCGTTATCAAGCTCAATGGCCGAGAAGGTAATAAGTCGCTTCTTGATGCTGTTAAAAATAGAGAATCCATTAATATCTACCGCCAGCTTTGGCGTATTCAGCAGTGTATCTTTCTTTTTATCCAATAGATATAAGCCTTCAATAACTACGGTGCTAAATGGCCTTATATAAAGGCTTTTTATGCTTACGGTAGTACGCAATTCGTCCGACAAATATTTGGTCGCTTTTTTAGCGGCCCATGTTTGTACGGGTTTATATTGAAAAGCCAATAAAAGTATGCTTAGTGTCAATAATATCAACAACACCAGCCCGAATACTATTTTGAGTGCTTTTTTAATAACTTTGTGTTTAATTAAAAATTCAAAAGTAAAAATTCAAAAAAGCCTTAATAGTTTTTACTTTCTGAATTTAATTTATAACCCGTCATCAGTTTAGGTCTTTTGATTTTTGACTTTTGACTTTTGACTTAATAAAGTGCCTGTAATATTAGGAATTGAATCTTCTTGCGATGACACATCTGCCTCTGTTTGCGTTGACGGGGTTATCCTGAGCAATGTTATTGCTAACCAAAGCATTCATGAGGCATATGGTGGTGTTGTCCCCGAGCTTGCCTCAAGGGTACATCAGCAAAATATTGTTCCTGCCGTTCAACAAGCACTATTGAACGCAAAAGTAAACAAAAATGATATTGATGCGGTAGCTTTTACCCGTGGGCCAGGCCTTTTAGGCTCATTATTGGTTGGTGTGTCATTCGCCAAGGCATTTGCGCTTGCTCAAAACGCGCCATTGGTCGAAATTAATCACATGCAGGCCCATATCCTGGCCCATTTTATTGGCGATCATAAGCCCGTGTTTCCATTTTTATGCCTTACCGTATCGGGCGGGCATACGCAGATAGTTTTGGTAAAAGATTATTTTGAAATGGAAATTATTGGCCAAACACTGGATGATGCAGCGGGCGAGGCAATGGATAAAACCAGTAAGATATTGGGTTTACCTTATCCGGGTGGCCCGCTTATAGATAAATATGCGCGGCAGGGTGACCCTGATGCCTACAAATTCCCTGAGCCACAGATCCCGGGTTTTGATTTTAGTTTTAGCGGACTAAAAACATCGATATTGTATTTTATTCGCGATAACGTGGCTAAGAGCCCCGATTTTATCAGCGAAAATATGACCGATATTTGTGCCTCGGTGGAAAAACGGATAGCAACCATATTGCTCAATAAATTTGAAAAGGCCGCAAAGCAGTATGGCATTAAACAGTTGGCTTTGGCCGGCGGCGTATCGGCCAATACAGGCTTAAGATTGGGTCTGCAGGCCCTTTGCGAAAAAAATGGGTGGGAAAGCTTTATTCCGGCTATGCAATATTGTACAGATAACGCTGCTATGATTGCAATTGCCGGCTACTATAAATATTTAAAAGGTGAATTTGCGGGGCAGGAAATTGCACCTATGGCAAGGATGATATTTTAGCCCCCTAACCCCCTGAAGGGGGAACTGGAGGTATTAACTATATAATTAATTAAAAAAACTCCCCCTTTAGGGGGCTGGGGGGCTTCTTATGAACATTCCATCATTAATATTCTGGGCGGTTTTTGTGCTGCCGCTGGTTGCATTTTTAGTATGGCTAATGCGCCAGGATAAAAAGAAAGGCGTTACAGGGCTTATTGTATTGGCCATTACCGTTATCGGCGGTATTATTTACATGTACGTTAAAACGGGTGGCAAATAATTAAGTGAATGGTTGATTGGGTGAGTGGTTGATTAAGTTTTTGTCTGAACCCGGATTAAGCAGATTTATCAGATTTTTGGATTTTAAAATCCTGAAATCCGGAGAATCTGTTTAATCCGGGTTCAGATAACTCGCGTTGGATGGAAAAGAATATCTGCATGTACTCAACACCAACACACCTCGGCTCCAATTCTAATTAGGAAACGCCCTGTATATTCATATTGAAATGTTGTTAAGCGGTCGGCGCCGTTAAGCCCTTATAAAACGTTTGCGCATACCCCGCAATGGTTGCGGCCTGGTCAAGGCCGTTAATTATTTTACGGGCGTTTACCCAGTCGGTTACCGTTGCGGTAAAATAATTGCCAAGTCCCTTGCCTGTAAATAGGCCGCCAACCATCCCTTTAACCATAATGTTTGCCGCTACAGTTGGATCTAAGGCCAGTTCGGGATTTCCAAGCAGGTCAACATGCAGTAAATGGCCCATACTCTCATAATTCTCGTACCAGGTTAGTTGTACGTAGCCCCTGCCATAATATAATTTATCGGGCGTGGTATAGGGTATCCGGTGACCAGGGCCAGCCCCCATTTTTAATTTTTTGCCATAGTCATGGCCTGCGCCCCTGCCAAATTCGGCTATTGGCTGCATTTTTTTTGCGCATTCATGAAAAACGGTGCCCAGCATATAGGCTATTTTGCGGTTATCGGTTATTCCAGCCGCAGTAACAGCGGTTAAAATAGTTTCGATGCCATCAATCTGGCTTTGTAAAATGTGACCACCAAACATAGGGCGAATGGTGTCGTAGAGGTGTTTTGTACCCGACATAAATTGAAGATTTAAAAGTTAATAGCCTGTGGCCGTTACCGTATCTTTTACAGATAGATGTTTGTGGAAGAGGAAAAAATAAGATGTTAGGCCTTGTTATGTAAATATAAGCATTAGCATACCAAATTCAAAAGCAAATTAACCTGGATTGCTAATAAAAGCAAAAAAAAGCGCTTACAGTATTTATGCTGCAAGCGCCTTTTGGGTATAGCCTTATAACGCGGTATTACTTCCCAAACCGCTCTTTTAAATAATGCCCGGTGTGCGATTTTTTTTCTTTGATGAGGTTTTCAGGCACACCTTCAAATACTACTTTTCCGCCTCTGTCGCCGCCTTCGGGGCCAATGTCAATTACCCAGTCGGCGCACTTAATAATATCCATGTTATGTTCAATAACTATAATGGTATTGCCATGCTCCAGCAGGGCATCAAATGATTTCAGCAGCTTCTTAATATCGGCAAAGTGCAGCCCGGTAGTTGGTTCATCAAAAATAAATAGCGTTTTGTGCGTATTGTTACCTTTTACCAGGAACGATGCCAGCTTAATACGCTGTGCTTCGCCGCCCGATAGTGTGTTTGATGATTGGCCCAGTTGTACATAACCCAAACCAACATCAACCAGAGGTTTTATTTTGGCAATTATCTTGGGCTCTTTAGCAAAAAACTGTAAAGCCTCATCAATGGTCATGTGCAATACTTCGGCTACGTTCTTTTCGTTGTAGGTAATATCCAGGATGTGCTGTTTAAAACGATTGCCACCGCAGGTTTCGCAGGTAAGGAAAATATCGGCCATAAACTGCATCTCTATCTTCACTTCACCTTCGCCCTGGCAAACATCGCAGCGGCCACCCTCTACGTTAAACGAGAATGCCGATGGTTTTAAGCCGGCGGCTTTAGCAGCGGGTAGTGCCGCGTACAGGTTGCGGATCTCGTCCCAGGCTTTTACATAGGTAACGGGGTTTGAGCGTGATGAACGGCCGATGGGGTTTTGATCAACCATTTCTACCTGTTCTATCTTAGCATAATCGCCCTCAATACTATCGTATGATCCGGTTTGCTCGCCCGAATAATTGCCCAGTGTTTTTTGCAGGGCAGGGGCCAGTATGCGTTTTACCAAACTGGTTTTACCAGATCCGGATACGCCGGTAACCACCGTAAGTACGCCCAACGGAAATTTGGCATTTACGTGTTGCAGGTTGTTTTCGCGGCCGCCCTTTATCTCGATAAAATCGTGCCATTTACGGCGGGTGGCTGGTATGGCTATCTCGTCTTTACCGCTCAGGTAGCGGCCGGTTAAGCTGTTATCGTCTTTTATAATTTCGTCATAAGTCCCGGTGAAAATCAGTTCGCCACCATGAGTGCCGGCTTCGGGGCCAATATCAATAATGTGGTCGGCAGCCTTCATAATCTCTTCCTCGTGCTCAACCACCAAAACGGTGTTGCCCACATCGCGCAAGGATTTTAATACACTAATTAAGCGTTGGGTGTCGCGCGGGTGCAGGCCTATGCTTGGCTCATCCAATACATATATCGAGCCCACCAGGCTGCTGCCCAATGAGGTAGCCAGGTTAATCCGTTGCGATTCGCCACCCGATAGCGTGTTTGATAAACGATTTAGCGTTAAATAGCTTAAGCCAACATCGTTCAGGAAAACCAAACGATTGGTTATTTCCGTTAATAAACGTTTGCCAATTTTGGCATCAGTTTCGTTCAGTTCCAGGCCTTGAAAAAAGTCCTGCGCTTTATCCAGCGGCATCAAAACCACATCGGTAATGGAGCGTTCATTGATTTTTACATACGATGCATCCTGGCGCAAACGGCTGCCCTTACACTCGGGACAGGTGGTTTTGCCCCGGTATCGCGATAGCAAAACACGGTACTGAATTTTGTAGGTTTGCTCTTCCATTTCCTTGAAAAATTCGTCAAGGCCACGGAAAAACTTATTGCCGGTCCACAGCAATTTTTGCTCTTTTGCAGTAAGCTGATTGTATTGGCGATGTATCGGGAAATCAAATTTTAAGGCGTGCCTTACCAGGTTATCATTCCACTCGCGCATCTTTTCGCCGCGCCACGGGGCAATGGCTCCTTCGTATATCGATTTGCTTTTATCAGGAATAACCAAATCTTCATCAATGCCAATTACCTTTCCGTAACCTTCGCATTTTTTGCAGGCGCCGTAAGGGTTATTAAAGCTGAAAAAGTTGGGGGTAGGCTCTTCAAATTTAATGCCGTCCAGTTCAAAACGGTCGCAAAAAAAGCGCTCGGTTTCGGTAGGTTCTGCGTCTTCGTTTAAAGTCCTCCCTTCCGGGGAGGATTTAGGAGGGGCTTGCTCCTTGTAACGTACGTAGCAATCGCCTTTACCTTCAAAAAACGCTGTCTGAACAGAATCGCCTAAGCGGCTTACTGTTTCATCTTCTTCATTTTTGCTAACACGGTCGACAATAATGCGTATAGCAGAGTAGGATGTAAGGGATGACTGATGTGTGGTAAGATTTACAGTTTCGGTATCGCTTTCAGCCTTCAGTTTTTTGCCTTTCGCCTTTAAGCTTTCGCCTTTCACCTCTTCTACCAGCCATGACCCATCATCAACAATACTGGCGTCCTCTAACAATGCCTCAATTTTTGATAGCTTTCCCTGGTATTCCACGCGTACAAAACCTTTTTGCATCAGTACCGCCAGCTCTTCTTTCAGGCTGCGGTTATTGTGCGGGTATAAGGGAGCCAATATGGTTACCTGGCTTTCATTGGGCAGGCCGAGTACAAAGTTTACCACATCGGTAACCGAATCTTTTTTTACCGGCAGGCCGGATATAGGCGAAATGGTTTTACCGATGCGCGAGAAAAGCAGTTTCAGGTAATCATAAATTTCTGTCGAGGTGCCCACAGTTGAGCGTGGGTTTGATGTGATTACTTTTTGCTCAATAGCTATTGCGGGGGCTATGCCTTTTATATAATCAACATCGGGCTTATTCATGCGGCCCAGGAACTGGCGGGCATATGATGAAAGGCTTTCTACATAGCGGCGTTGCCCCTCGGCATACAACGTATCAAAAGCAAGCGACGATTTGCCCGAACCCGACATGCCTGTTACAACAACCAGCTTGTTTTTTGGGATAGCCACATCCATATTTTTAAGGTTGTGTACACGCGCCCCTTTTATAATAATATGTTTTGATGGATCTTTTTCTGCTTCTTTGCTCATGCGTTGAATTAGTTCATGGTTCATAGTTCATGGATCATAGCTGTTAGGAAGCTAAATAGGTTGATGGCAAAATTTATACCATGAACCATGATCTATCAACTATGAACTTTTTGCGAGTGCAAAAATCCTAAAATATTTAGCATAATCCAAATCGCTTTCACTTTGTTTAGATGATTATTGCAATTAAATACCCGAGTTTACAGTTTGTTGACTTTTAATTGTTTAGGGGGGATTTTTTGGGTTGACGATGAGCTAAATTATTTTAGCGTAAACATGCGGAGGAGTTAAGTTTTTTAAACTTTTGATTTAACAACAACCTTCATATAGGTGCGGTGAGCGTTTAAGATTTGATGATCAGCTATATTGTGCTATACAGGTGTCAAGTTGTTGGATTTTTCGCGCAAAGACGCTAAGCTACAAAGAAAAAATAAGCAAATCACTTTGCGGCTTGGCGTCTTTGCGCGAAATAAATCTTATAAACCTTAAACTCGATTGCCCTGTATATTGGTGTAATAATGCTTTTAAAAGCTGGTATCATTTTGTAATTTTACAATATAAGCTAATATAATGACTACGTTGACTGTAAATATTGAGGATAAAAAAACCGAGAAAGCCATCAAAGCTGTATTGGACGCTTTTGGCCTGGATTATAATGTTGCAAAAGACAACACTAAGCGCCCGTTATCAAAATCGGAACAGGTGATGTATAACCGGCTAAAACGATCTGTAAAGGAAATAAAGCTTTATAAGGAAGGGAAAATTGAACTTCAGGATGCAAGAGAATTTTTAAATGAGCTATAGAGTTATCATTGCTTCTGCATTTGGTAAAGAGGCCAAGAGAATTGCAAAAAAACATCCGGGCATAAAATCAGATATTGGTAAACTCATTAATGATTTAGAAATAAATCCTATTATCGGGACAAATCTGGGGCAAAATTTTTACAAGATCAGAATGGCTATTACCGGAACCGGCAAAGGAAAGTCAGGTGGAGTCAGGGTGATAACATACGCAATATTAGATAATGAAACTGTTATTTTGGCAGAGATTTATCTTAAAAGCGAATATGAGACGTCTGATATCAACGTGTTATTAAAAAGTTTAAAGGATGATGGTTTGATATAGCATTCCGTTGCGCACTCAATCCTCGTGCATTATCTACGGCTATTAGTCTCTGTTAACACCGGCAACATTTAATATTTAACATTTTTTAACATCTTGCCGGGCAATAAGTAGATGTCTTTTAATAAATTTACAATACAAAATATTTGTAACGGATTTAATACAATTTAACAGTACCACATTTTTTTATCAATTCAATTTTTAAAATTTATTTTGGTATTGATTAAACCATTGGTAATATATTTTAGTCCAATATTATTGTTGCCAAATAATAAATTGTTTTGTTGCTAATTAGTCCGGTGAATATTTAAAAAATGACTGGTTTAAAAAATATTATTTGCTTTTTATCCGGGAATTTGTTTTATTTGATGTAACAATTTTTTTACCCTAACAAGAACGCTATAGGAAATACTTTACTTTTAAAGAGTTTAACTAAAAATTAAGTTTAAAGTAGTACTTTCTATGGATTTTCAATTGAAGAGTGATCAGGATCTAATCCATCTATACATTGCCGGTGATGAAGCGGGGCTTGTAGAATTGATCAGGCGTTACCAATCAAAAATATACACTTCTGTTTACTTGCTTGTAAAGGATGAATACCTTGCCGAGGATATTTTTCAGGATACTTTTATCAAAGTAATAAATACCCTTAAAGCCGGGAAGTACAACGAGGAAGGTAAGTTTTTGCCCTGGGTTACCCGTATTGCACATAATTTGGTTATCGATCATTTTCGCCGCGAAAAACGCGCACCTATGGTGAGCAATGGCGACGACTTTGATATTTTTGAGGTGCTGGGTAATTACGATGAAAGCACTGAAGATAAGATGGTTAGGGAGCAAACTTATAAGGATCTTAAAGGTTTGATACAGCTTTTGCCATCTGAACAAAAGGAGGTGCTGATTATGCGTCACTTTGGCGATATGAGCTTTAAAGAGATTGCCGACATTACCGATGTAAGCATCAACACCGCTCTTGGCCGTATGCGCTATGCACTTAATAACCTGCGTAAAATGATGCAGGGAAGAGAGCTTAGCCTGAAAAATTAGTCATTAAACATTAAGTAATAAGCTATTTTAATATTGAATCCGGTTGTTGATTAATTATCAATTAACCGGATTTTGTGTGTAAATAAGTTTATTAATCAGGTAGTCAATTAATTAATGGGTAATACTAAATTAATTAATAAAAAATATTTCATTTAATTTTCATCTAATAAAATATTATCTTTAAGCCACCGTTATAAATCGTATAAAAATTACAGTAATAAAGCTTATGGATGAAACCTTTACAAGAACGTTAAATGCTAATGCTAACCAAGCTGAAATGAACGATAATGTACATTTAAATCTGGATGCCGACGAGTTGATTTTTTACAATTCAATTCGCGCCGATTTGGACCTTTTGGCTAAAAAGCCCAAAGTGCAAACCATACACCAGATACTGGACTATTCGAAGAGCCTGCGTTAAGCATTGCACCCCCTCACTGGTTCATAGATCATAAATTGTTGATTACGGTACCGATGTGAATCGAACCTGCCAAAAATCCGATAAATGATTTATGAACCTTTCTATTTTTATTGGTTCATAGTTGATGGTTCATGGATCATAGTTTGAAAACACATTGAATTTGGATAACTGAATATCAAACGTAACTTTGCTTTCGGCCATGATCTATGAACCATCAACCATGAACTAAAGAATGCTGAAAGCCGACCGCTACAAACACTTTGTTGAATACTTTTCTAAAAATCAGCCCAACCCTGTTACCGAACTGCATTATGATAATCCGTTTCAATTACTGGTGGCGGTTATCCTGTCGGCGCAATGCACCGATAAACGCATTAACCAGGTAACGCCTGCGCTGTTTGAACGTTTCCCTACGCCTGAAGCATTGGCGGCATCAACATCCGATGAGGTTTTTACTTATATCCGTAGTGTAAGCTATCCTAATAATAAGGCAAAGCATCTGGTGGGCATGGCCAAAATACTGGCAGATGTATTTAACAGCGAGGTGCCATCGGGCATAGACAACCTGCAGAAAATGCCGGGCGTTGGCCGTAAAACCGCCAATGTTATTGCATCGGTAGTATTTGAAGAGCCGGCAATGGCGGTAGATACACACGTTTTTAGAGTAGCCAATCGCATAGGTTTAACCAATAACGCAACTACGCCGCTGGCTGTTGAAAAGCAATTGATACAACACATCCCTAAAGAGCATATAGCCGTAGCCCACCACTGGCTGATATTGCATGGCCGGTACATTTGCGTGGCCCGCAGCCCCAAATGCGATATTTGCCCGCTCACCTGGTTCTGCAGGTATTATGAGCGAAACAATACAGAAACCGCTTTATTGAAAGCCGAGGCCGCCAAGATTAAAAAAGCCAAAGAGGCCAAAAAGAAAAAGGCTTTGAATACGATAAGCAAGGAACTGAAGAAAAGAAGTGTGGAGAAAGGTTGACTGGTGAGTAGTTGATTAAGTGAATAGTTAGTTTGTATATTTGGTAAACACCAACCACTCACTTAATCAACTCAATCAACCACTCACCAAACAAAAATAATTACTAAAAAAATTAGTATTGTTAAATAATTCATTTATATTTGCTAAAGAAAATTTGAAGATGGCTAACATAGATAAAAATAACGCAGACAAATTAAAAGCTTTACAGCTTACGCTGGATAAGCTTGAAAAAACATACGGAAAAGGCACCATCATGAAGCTGGGCGATTCTGTTATTGAACCTCAGGAAGTAATCTCAACCGGCTCTTTAGGCCTCGACATCGCCCTGGGCGTTGGCGGTTTACCTAAAGGCAGGGTTATTGAAATATACGGCCCGGAATCATCCGGTAAAACTACTTTGGCTATTCATGCTATTGCCGAATCGCAAAAGAAAGGGGGCATTGCTGCATTCATTGATGCGGAGCATGCGTTTGATCGTTTTTACGCTCAGAAATTAGGTGTTGATGTAGAGAGCTTGCTGATTTCACAACCAGATAACGGCGAGCAGGCATTGGAAATTGCCGATAACCTGATCCGTTCGGGAGCTATTGATATTCTGGTTATTGACTCTGTTGCCGCATTGGTACCAAAAGCCGAGATCGAGGGTGAAATGGGTGACTCAAAAATGGGTTTACATGCGCGTTTAATGTCGCAGGCCCTGCGTAAATTAACCGGTACTATCAGCAAAACAGGATGCTGCTGTATTTTCATCAACCAGCTGCGCGATAAAATCGGCGTGATGTTTGGTAACCCCGAAACTACCACCGGTGGTAACGCTTTGAAGTTTTATGCATCGGTGCGTTTGGATGTACGCCGTATATCACAAATTAAGGATAGCGACGAAGTTTCCGGTAACCGCGTAAAGGTGAAGATTGTTAAAAATAAAGTTGCGCCTCCGTTTCGTATTGCAGAGTTTGATATCATGTTTGGCGAAGGTATTTCTAAAGCCGGCGAAATCATCGACCTTGGAGTTGAATACAACATCATCAAAAAAGCAGGTTCATGGTTTAGCTATGGCGATGTCAAATTAGGCCAGGGTCGTGATGCGGTTAAACAACTGATACTGGATAATCCAGAGATGATGGAAGAACTGGAGGCTAAAATTAAAGAAACCGTTACCGGCGAACATTTGGCCGAAGCCTAACACGATTTTGGGATTTTGCAGGATTGACAGGATTTTTTTGCTTGTCTCGTCCTGAAAAAAGTTTACACTTTTTTACTTTAGTCCTATTAGTTGTTCAGCAAGATGTTATGACCTGAAAAGAGTGTAATCTTTTTTCAGGTCGTGACATTCAACCTAATCAACCTAAACTCATACCCCTCGTTACTCCAAACCTCCATCGCCCTCGGTAAAACATACTTCAACCTGTCAAAGGCTTTTAAACTATCATGAAATACCACTATTGAACCTGCTTCGGTATGTTTTATAACATTTTTAAGGCAGTCCTCTGGTTTTAGTTTGATATCAAAATCGCCGCTAAGCACATCCCACATAATGATTTTAATATCGGGCTTAAAAAATTTTAAATCCTTTACCTGTTGTTTTTTGATGCGGCCATACGGTGGCCGAAATAAATTTGTGTCCAGTATTTTATCAGCTTTTAAAAAATTATCCAGGTAGGTTTTGTTATCCGTTTTCCATCCTTTAAGATGGTTGTAAGTATGGTTGCCAATGGCATGTCCATCGTTAACTACCTGGTCAAAAATATCGGGATGTTTGCCTACATTGTCGCCGATACAAAAAAACGTTGCTTTGGCATTGTACTGTTTTAAAATATTTAAAACAAATGGTGTAACAATAGGTATGGGTCCATCGTCAAAAGTGAGATAAATACAACGGTTAGTTTGGTTTACATTCCAGATAAGCTCGGGATAAAGCTTTTTTAGCAGCCAGGGAGTTTTAACCAGGTACATATTCAAATAGAAATTAATGTTAATTTTCCGGTAGATAGAAAACAACACCGCAAGGTAGTAATCAGTTGCTTACCATTGTATAGAAAAACCTTATGAAACTAAAATTTATACCATCTTTTAAAGCTACTGTAATTTGCGCCATCATGTTTTCGTCGTTAAGCTTCAGGGCTAATGCACAGGAGGTGATATCGTTACAAAAGGCCGTTGATCTGGCCCTGGAGCGTAACCTTACCATCAAACAATCGCAGTTTACCGAGGCCTTGGATGATGAAACTTTAAAACAATCCAAATATAACCAACTCCCAAACCTTACCGCAGGCCCGCAGGCGTCATTCAACTTTGGCCGCAATATCGATCCATCTACCAACCAGTTCATCAACCAGCGCATTTTTGCTTTAAATGGTACGGTACAAACCCAGGTAACTTTGTTTCAGGGTGGGCAGTTGCGCAATACTATTATTCAGAACCGTTTGTTGCTTGATGCCGATAAAACCGCCACAGCAAAAGTAAGGAACGATCTTATTTTAAACGTTGTTACCACTTATTTGCAGGTGTTAACCAATCAGGATTTGGTAAAAGCCGCTCAGCAGCAAATAGATGTATCGAAAATTACTTTAGACAGGGCGCAAAAAAACTTTGATGTTGGCAACCAAACGCTGGCCGATCTGTCGCAAGCTAAAGCAACCGTTTCTACAGCCGACCTGAATTATACCAATGCTCAAAACGCTTATGAAATTTCGTTGCTTACATTAAAGCAATACATGGAAATGACCCCGCAAACAGAAATCACGGTTGAGAAACCGGATATCAGCAAACTGACAGACATTCAAACATTATATAACGCGGAAGAAGTTTTAAAAACCGCCGAATTGGTTAACCCGGATTTATTGCTTGCAGAACAACGCGAGAAGGCCTCCCAACAAGGGATTAAAATAGCCCAGGGTAATTATTACCCAAGCGTGGTATTGTTTGGCCAGTTAGGCTCAAATTATTCAGACGCGCGTACCTTATTGGGGGGGATAACACCCACCGGCAAAGTAGATACTGTTGGTTTTGTTAATGGTAACCGCAGCCTGCCGGCTACAGTTCCACAATATGCTGCGGTATATAATAAGTATCCGTTTTTTAAACAGCTTAGCGATAACTTTAACCAATCGGTAGGGGTTAGTTTGCAGATACCAATTTTTAACCGTTTTAACTCACGTACATCGGTACGCAAAGCAAAAATACAGTACGAAAACGCAAAAGTAACAACGCAACTGGCCCGTAATAACCTGAACAAGATTATTTACCAGGCGGTATTGGATGTAAAAGCTGCCGAAAAATCATACCTGTCATATACGCAAACTTACCAGGCCAATAAAGAAGCCTTTAATATTATACAACAGCGTTATAATGTTGGTTTGGTAAACGCGCTTGATTATAATACCTCGTTAACCAACCTCAATAAATCGCAGTTTGACATGATCAACGCGCAATATATGGTTGTATTTAGGGCGAAAGTGATTGATTACTACCTGGGCAAACCGATAACATTGTAAATAAAAAAACTAAAACCGTAAATATCCAAACTCATAATCATGGGAAAAACTACTAAATATATTCTGATAGGACTTGGCGCACTGATTGTTCTGCTGATCATTGCCAAAGTAACCGGCCTTATTGGTAAGCCGCCTTTAACGCAGGTTGCTACCGAGAAAGCTGATACCCGCATAATTAACGAAACCGTATCTGCCAGCGGCAAAATAAAACCGCATATCGAAGTTAAAATAAGCCCCGAAGTATCTGGTGAGGTAGTTGAATTGCCTATCAAAGAAGGCGATGTGGTTAAAAAAGGCCAGTTGCTTTGTAAAATCCGCCCGGACATTTTAAAATCGGGTTATGATAGGGCTATTGCATCATATAATACTCAAAAAGCCAGCGTGGGTAACTCTGGTCAATTGTTAAAACAGGCCCAGGCAACTTTTGATAACCAGGCCGGTATATTTAAACGCAGCCAGGAGCTTTATAAAAATAAGGTGCTTACCGTATCTGAATATGAAAATGCTAAAGCTGCTTATGAAGGTGCAAAAGCTTCCTTAGAAGCTGCCAAGCAAAATGTTATTGGCTCGCAATATGGTTTGGCACAATCATCAGCATCTGTTAAAGAGGCACAGGACAACCTGGCTAAAACAACCATTTACTCGCCTGTTGATGGCGTGGTGTCAAAACTATCTATTGAATTGGGCGAGCGTGTTTTGGGTACCCAGCAATTTGCCGGTACCGAGATCATGACCATATCTGACCTTAGCAAAATGGATGTTAACGTTGATGTGAACGAAAACGATATTAACCGCATTTCGTTAGGCGATTCATCAAATATTGAGATCGATGCGTTTTTGGGCAAGAAATTTACCGGTGTTGTTTCTGAAATAGGAAGCTCGGCCAACGTGGTAGGTACCACTGCCGACCAGGTGACTAACTTTACCGTTAAAGTACGTATTAATGCAGATTCATACATGTCGTTATTGAAAAAGACTGCTGATAACCCGTCGCCTTTCCGCCCGGGATTAACAGCTACGGTTGATATTAACACCAATCAGGTAAAATCATTGTCGGTGCCTATTCAATCGGTAACCACCCGCGAGGAGAAAAAAGATCAGAATGGCCCTCCTAAAAAGGATGACGACAAGAGCAAGCCATCAATTACACAACCATCAAAGGAATATGTATTTGTGCTAACTGCGGGCAACAAGCTAAAACAAGTACAGGTTACTACAGGTATCCAGAATGATACTTATATCCAGGTATTGACGGGGCTTAAAGGAGGCGAAGAGGTAGTATCTGCCCCTTACGCTGCCATCAGTAAAACCCTGGCCGATGGGATGGTTGTTGAAAAAGTTGATAAAGCAAAGCTGTTTAATGCAGATAACAGCAAGAGCAACTAAGCTATAAAAGATAATATCATGGAGCCGCGATATTTAATTGGTCGCGGCTTTGTTGTTTTGCGGGATTTAGGATATCATCTTACTACGTCATGTTTGCCTGTAACCGGCTTGGAAACTATCGTCACTGTCATTCTGAGGTACGAAGAATCTATTCTACGCCATGCTTATTGCACTTATAAAGTTCACGAACAGATGCTTCGTGCCTACCCATGACATGTTGAAAAACGGAAGTCATCCCGAACTTGTTTCGGGATCCCACAGGACAGGTGACCAGCATGAAGTACACTTAGCATGTGGGGTGCTGAAACAAGTTCAGCATGACATTGGGGATTAAATCGATGTCATTCCTCCTTCAGAATTTTGCGAAATTTTACCACTACCCATGACAAGTTGTACTTTCGAGGTGCGCAAGCCTGTCACCCTGAGCCGGTCGAAGGGGCGCTTTGCCCACGATGGTTCGACAAGCTCACCATGACAGCCCTTTTAAGATATCATTTCCTCCTTCAGAATTTCGCGCAAACCTATGCCAATCCCTGCAAACTCATTACCGCCTGATCTAAAAAGTTAGGGATCAGCGTTTGCTGGGTATGGCTAATTTTGTCAGGGTCGGCAAGGTGGCTCAGCATTTCCTTATATTTTACATCGCCATGCTCGTTAATTACCTCATCTTTTTTGTCTTCTTTTAAAAGCAGATTTTTCATCCCATTGGCATCCGCTTCGGGGTGAAACTGGGTAGCAAAGGAGTACTCGTCAAAACGAATGGCCATCATGGCGCGAGGCAAATCAATGTGCGGGCGCTCTTTTTCGATAGCCACCAGCTGCATATTCAATTCTTTAAACCGGTTTTCGTTTGGATTGATCATCTGCCAGCTTCTTGAGTCAACAGCGTAAAATGGCTCGGCAAGGCCTTCAAATAGCGGTTCGGTTAAGCCGACCCCGGTTTTATTTACCGGCAACACGCCAAACGAAGGCGAACGGCGGGTGTTGATATCCCCGAGCTCGTATTTACGGCACATCAGCTGGAAAGAATGACAAACATAAAAAGAATGCTTTTTATCGGTAGTGTTGGATAGATTGTGATCTTCGAGCCTGTCTGTCAGCCTGAAATATTTCTTTTCCCATTCTGTGCCCTCATGTAAAGGGCTGCCCGGGCCCCCGCTTGATATGTAAATATCAAAATCAAGCCCTGGCACCTCGCATCCCCTGCGAACATCAAAAATTTTATAGGTAATATTTAAATCGTGTTTTGCCTTATATCTGTTTAAAATATCCTGGAAACCGCGCATCCCCTCATTCGCTATCCCATCATACAAATCAAGTATGGCTACTTTTATTTCCGGTTTCGTTGTCATCCTGTCGTTATAGTCCCTTTAAAGTTTGCGATGTGATGTAATCAACCACATCCGCAAAGTTATTATTTTGCTGGTAAACGGCCAGCTGTCTGTCGGCTCCGGTACCGGTTTCCAGTATTTTGTGTACATACTGCAGGTCATCACGCGAGCCAAGGTCGTCAACCACATCGTCGACAAAATCAAGCAGCTCCAAAACTAACGAACGGGTATTTACCTCCATCTCCTTGCCAAAATCAATCATTTTGCCATCAATGCCATAACGGGCGGCGCGCCATTTATTTTCGTTGATAAGTGCACGGGAGTAGGTAATGAAATTCATGTTTTGCAGCCTCAACTTATATAGCTTGGCGCATAAAGCCTGGAAAAGTGCTGCAAAGGCAATGGTTTCATCAACCAGCATGGGGCAATCGCAAATCCGGAATTCGATGGTTTCGAAGAATGGGTGGACCCGGATATCCCACCAGATTTTTTTAGCGTTATCGATGCAGTTGGTTTTTACCAATAGTTTGATATAATTGTCATACTCTTCGATGCTACTGAAATAATCGGGAATGCCGGTACGCGGAAACTTATCAAACACCTTGGTCCGAAAAGATTTAAACCCGGTATTGCGTCCTTCCCAAAAAGGAGAATTGGTTGATAAGGCATACACGTGCGGTAAAAAATACCGCACCTGGTTAGCAATATGTATAGCCATATCCCGCGATTGGATGCCCACATGCACGTGTAAACCAAAAATAAGGTTGGAGCGGGCGGCTTCCTGCATCTCATCCACAATCTCGAAATAACGCGGATGATCCGTGATCAGCTGATGCTGCCAGTGCGAAAACGGGTGCGTTCCCGCCGCGCCAATACGCAGGCCAATATCACCGGCAAGCATGGCCACAGTTGTGCGCAGTTTGCTTACCTCCTTGCGGGCTTCGGTAGTGTTTTGGCAAATATGAGTGCCTACCTCCACAACGGCCTGGTGCATTTCGGCCTTCACCTGGTCTTCGTGGATTTTTTGCGCGCTATCCACAATTTTTTGCTCATGCGATTTTAGCTCCCTGGTTACGGGATCAATCACCATAAATTCTTCTTCAACACCTAAGGTAAACTTGTTCATAATTGGTTAGCTTAAATTAACAGGACCTAATATTGGTTGTAAGTCTTTAATGCTTTCAGGCCATTCATCCTCCCACGGATAAATACCCTTTACTGTAGGATAAATGCATTGTAACAAGGGAAACTCATCTCCTTTATAATATCGCTGGGCCTGGCCAACATAAATATCATAATTTGATTTTTCTACTTCGGTTATATAGCATTTAAAATTATCCAATATATAGGCATCAAACGTCGACGGTCTAAAAGTTTTCCCATCTTTGATATCATATGCCATATTATTTATAAGCGTGTGGGACAATTCCTGTTTTAGCCCAATTATAATGATCTCCGGGTGCTGATAACTTTCAAATAGTCCGATAGAGTAACTAAATCCTGGCCCGGTTTCGTCTTCCATTATATACATTACTTGTAGGCCAAACTTTGCTATATCGTTTTGTAGTTTCGTATTCAGTTTTTCCCGGTTAGTCATTTATATTCTGTATCTGTCCGATGGCTTTATAAGGATGGGTTTCAAACCCATCCCTATATTGGATTATTTTTTCGCTACTTTCTTCGCCTTCACCACTTTCTTTTCAGCTTCAATAGTATGGTCAACCTTGGCTACAGATACATCCACTTTAGCCGGTTTTGCTTTTACTCCAATCAACGGAGTTTTCGCCGCCGATGTTTTTACAAACTCGCCCCAGGTAAGGTTATCTAAACCATCCTTTTGTTTCTTGGCGCGTTCAATGGCGTAATCAGCAGCAGTTTCAACCACCCATTCAAAATTGTCCTGGCCTACGCTGGTAACTTCAGCATCGGGAGCGGGGTTACAAAAATCAATAGCGTAGGGGATACCATCGCGAATGGCAAACTCCACGGTATTAAAATCGTAACCTAAAAACTGGTTAAGTTTTATCACGTAATCTTTAACGGTATCCAAAAGTTTTTTGGCTGTCGGGGCCTTGCCGTGCTCATAACGCAGGTGATGCGGGTTGCGCGGCTCGTATTGCATAATGCGTACATGCTTGCCGCCAATGCAATAGCAACGGAAGTAATCGTCAAAAACAACCTCTTCCTGCAGCATCATTACATATTGCTTGGTTTTGTTGTACTTGTCAAAAAAATCTTCTTTATCCTCCAGTTTATAAACCTCTTTCCAGCCGCCGCCATCAAAGGGCTTCATGTAGGCTGGGAAACCAACGTAGTTAAAAATACCATCCCAATCAAGCGGGTAGGCCAGGTTGCGGAACGATTTGTCGGTAGTGTCATCCGGGAGGTCTTTGGATGGTAATATCACCGTTTTAGGAACCGGTATACCAATTTTAACTGCAAGTGCGTTGTTGAAAAACTTTTCGTCGGCGCTCCACCAAAAAGGGTTATTGATAACAGCGGTGCCGCAAATAGCCGCGTTTTTTAATGCCGCACGATAAAAAGGAACATCCTGCGAAATACGGTCGATAATTACAGCGTAATCCAATGGCTCGGCTTGCATTACTTTATCAATGCGTACAAACTCCGCCGATATGTTTTTCTCAGCCTTCTGGTTTATCCTATCCACAAAAGCCTGTGGGAACGAATTTTCCTGTCCGAATAAGATGCCTATTTTTTTCATGACGATGTTTAATTGATGTTATATTTTAGCCGTTGATGTTTGCAAATGGCCTATGTCCAAATTGAATTTTAAAATCAGAAATGAACTGTTTTTCTATTTCTCTCGGGTTATTGTCTTTTATCTCTTTCCAACAAACAATTAATTCTGAAGAATTTTTTAGCTGCCAAATAAGTCTCCCTCCGTAATGACCTACTGGTTTGCCGTTCCCAAATTCAAAATATAATTTTAATCTCGACCTTAAGGTTGAATTGTTGTCTCCTCCCGCTTTTCCAACATAAACGAGATGAGTTTCCTTTACCCATTTAGTTATCAAATAATTTAAATCTTTATTAGGGTTCTTATTTTGAAAATACCCACCTGTGCCTATAGTCAAAAATTTAGGATCTAAACCGGTCGTGTCCAAAATCATATAAACACCAGGTTGGTTTGGTATCAAATGAATATTTGAGCTTAGTTCTTTGATTGATTTAAATCCTTCAAATCCTGATTTTTTTAACTTTTCTAATGACTTAAACATTTGATTTTTACTTTATCGTTGATAAATAATGCGGAAACATCTCTTTCCAAATCGGCCAGTCGTGGCTGGCATTCGGGCGGATATCAAGCCAATGGTTAATGCCTTTTTTGTTTAATATGTTTGATAGCTGTATGTTGTAATCTTTGCAAATATCGTGCTCAGATGTACCCAGGATGATGTTGATGTTCCATAGGTCGCCAGTATTGCTGCCGGGCAAATAATCTACCGGGTTGTTGTAAAAGATATCGTCGTTATAAAAACCGTCGGTGAACATTTTGATATCAAAGGCGCCGCCCATTGTAAAAAGATGCGCCACTTTTTCGGGGTGTTTAAATGCAAAGTTTGCTGCATGGTAACCGCCAAAACTGCATCCGGCAACTGCTACTTTACCAATGCCGGTTTCGTGCATGGCCCAGGGCGCCAGCTCATGTAAAAGCATTTTATCGTACCAGCTGTAATTACGGGCGCGATCGGCCGGGTGGATGCCTTTATCGTACCAGGTTCTGTCGTCCAATGTATCGGGGCAATAAATCTTTACCAGGCCCTGGTCTACAAACCATTTTACGCTATCAATCAGGCCAAAATCTTTATTTTGGTGATAGCGCCCCTTAGTGGTAGGGAATAGTATAACAGGAAAGCCGCGATCGCCAAATACCAGCATTTCTACATGCAGGTTTAAGTTTGGCGAATACCAGCGATGATATTTTTCTATCAAAATGGGCAGTTTAAGTTTTAATTGATGTAAGTTAAGTGGTTTAACTGAAAAAGGCAACTAACTGATAAATTAATACATTACCTTAATAAATTGAAAACATAGCGTACTTTTGTGCCCTTTAAAATTAACATAAGATGAATTGGGGCTGGGCCGAAACAAAAATGACGATAATAGAAAAAAGGATAACGATAAATTCTGCCCTGCTTAAAAGAGAGGTATTATGCACACTATTAATACCCGATGAACAGGAAATTGCCGAGCCGCTAAACCTGTTATTGCTGAACGATGGACAAGAACTGGAAAACCTTGCACTTAGCCAAACACTGGAACAGCTATATAACACCAACCGCATAAAACCATTGTTGGTTGCAGCCGTACACGCCGGTGAAGATCGGCTGCAGGAATACGGCGTAGCCGGCAGGCCTGATTTTAAAAAGCGGGGCGCCAAGGCTGATATTTATACTCAATTTATTATAACCGAATTGCTGCCACGAATAAAAGCCGAAACAGGCGTTCACGAATTTGAAAGTACAGCCTTTGCCGGTTTTTCATTAGGCGGATTATCGGCATTTGATATCTGCTGGAATAACGCCAACGTATTTGATAAGACAGGGGTATTTTCCGGCTCGTTTTGGTGGAGAAGTAAGGATTTGGCTAAAGGATATATTGACAACGACCGGATTGCGCATGCTTTAGTTAGAGAAACCGAAGGTAAATCCGGTTTAAAGTTTTGGCTGCAAACAGGCACCAAAGATGAAACCAGCGACAGAAATAAGAACGGAATTATAGACGCTATTGACGATACCATCGACCTGATTAAGGAACTGGAAGCCAAAGGCTATTCGCGCCCTGCTGACATTCAGTATGTAGAAGTTGTTGACGGGAATCACAATACAGAAACCTGGGGTAGGGTAATGGGCAAATTTTTGTGCTGGGCGTTTGGGAGGTAGGATTTGTTTTTGTAAATTAGCTTTATGGGAACAGAGGTAATTGAAAAGAAACTTAATAAGCTGCCTGATAACCTCAAACTTAAAGTGGAAGGCTATATAGATGCATTGCTAATGGAATATAACATCGCCGAATCAGCAACTAAATCTAATTCATTTCAGGTTAAGGCTGGCTTTGGCGGTGGAAAAGGAATTATCGGTTATATGGCCGATGATTTTGATGAGCCCCTGGAGGATTTTAAAGATTACATGTAGCAGTGAATTACCTCTTAGATACACATACATTTTTATGGTATATTGATGGTAATTCTGCATTATCCGACAATGCCAAAGCTATTATTGGAGACCAATCAGTTGTCAAATTTGTAAGTACCGCCAGTTTGTGGGAAATCTCGATAAAAATAGGATTGGGTAAGTTAAAATTGACACTTGATTTTGAAAGCCTTCCTGTTTTTATGGAGCGCAACGGTTTCAAAAATATCGCTATAGAATTTGGTCATTTGCAACATTTGAATAAACTTGAACATTTTCATAAAGACCTTTTTGATCGACTGATCATTTCCCAGGCTATCACTGAGAAACTCACCATTATCTCCGCTGATCAACACTTTAAATCTTATCCAGTTACCACCCTTTGGTAATGAAATTGTTAAATCTGCTGCTATAACTTGACCGCGTTTTAAAATCTCATATATTAAACGTACCTTTGCGCCAAATTTATAGGGGCATATTTCATGCAAAAAATAAGAAACATTGCGATCATCGCACACGTTGACCACGGTAAAACTACATTGGTTGACAAAATTTTACACAGTTGCGCCATCTTTCGTGATGGCCAGGAAACTGGTGAATTAATATTGGACAACAATGACCTGGAACGTGAGCGAGGTATCACCATCGTATCAAAAAACGTTTCGGTAAGGTATAAAGACGTTAAGATCAACATTATAGATACTCCTGGTCACGCCGATTTTGGTGGCGAGGTTGAGCGGGTATTGAAAATGGCGGATGGTGTATTGCTACTTTGCGATGCTTTTGAAGGTGCTATGCCTCAAACACGCTTTGTAACCCAAAAGGCTTTGGCTTTAGGCTTAAAACCAATTGTGGTTGTAAACAAAGTAGACAAAGAAAACTGCCGCCCCGAAGAAGTTTACGAACAGATATTCGAATTATTCTTCAACCTTGAAGCAACTGAAGATCAGCTGGATTTTCCGGTTATCTATGGTTCATCAAAACAAGGCTGGATGAGCACCGACTGGAAACAACCTACCGAGGATATTTTCCCGTTGATGGATGCGATATTAGCTAATATTCCTCCTGCACCTATTCAGGAAGGTACTTTACAAATGCAGATTACCTCTTTGGATTATTCTTCATTCGTAGGTCGTATAGCTATCGGTCGTGTGGCACGTGGTACTATCAAAGAAAACCAGCCGGTATCTTTGGTAAAACGCGATGGCACCATCCAAAAATCAAGAATTAAAGAGCTTTATACCTTTGAAGGTTTAGGTAAAGTACGCGCTACTGAAGTTAGCTCGGGCGACATCTGCGCTGTAGTTGGTATCGAAGGTTTTGATATTGGCGATACCATTGCCGATTTTGAAAAACCAGAGCAACTGGCAGTTATCAAAATTGATGAGCCAACCATGAACATGTTGTTCACCATCAATACTTCGCCTTTCTTTGGTAAAGAGGGTAAATTTGTTACATCGCGCCACTTACGTGACCGTTTGTACAAAGAGATGGAAAAAAACCTGGCGCTCAAGGTTGTTGAAACCGAATCGCCTGACTCATATCTGGTGTATGGTCGTGGTATCCTTCACTTATCTGTATTGATCGAAACCATGCGTCGTGAAGGTTACGAGTTGCAGGTAGGCCAGCCGCAAGTTATCGTTAAAGAAATTGACGGTGTTAAATGCGAGCCGGTTGAAACCCTGATTGTTGATGTACCGGGCGATGTTGCCGGTAAAGTAATTGAACTGGTAACACAACGCAAAGGCGATTTGTTGGTGATGGAGCCTAAAGGCGATTTACAACACCTGGAGTTTGATATCCCGGCACGTGGTATCATCGGCTTACGTAACAACGTATTAACCGCTACCGGTGGCGAGGCTATTATGGCTCACCGCTTTAAAGCATACGAGCCGTGGAAAGGTACTATCCCCGGCAGGTTAAATGGTGTATTGGTATCTATGGATACAGGTAAAACCACTGCTTTCGCAATTGATAAATTACAGGATCGTGGCCGGTTCCACATTGATCCGGGAGTTGATATTTACGAAGGACAGGTATTAGGCGAGCACATCCGCGATAACGATTTGGTTATTAACTTAACTAAAGGCAAGCAGTTAACCAATATGCGTGCATCAGGTAGCGATACCAACGTTAGGATTGCACCGGCCATCAAATTCTCGTTAGAGGAATCAATGGAGTACATCCAGGCTGATGAGTACATCGAGGTAACGCCGCAAAGCATCCGTTTACGTAAAATCTATCTAAACGAAAACGAGCGTAAAATTAACGCCAAGAAATTTACAAGCCAATAACCAGGCAAGTAAATTATAGTACAGAGCCCTTCGGTAGTTCCGGAGGGCTTTTTTTAAATGCAACTTGGGTTATAGCAAATAAAAGAGCGACCGGTTTATACCAGTCGCTCTTTTACTTTAATTTTTATTTAAAAGATTACAAGCCGAAGGCCGCTTTCACTTTATCAACGTAATCAAGTTTTTCCCAGGTAAACAGTTCTACCTCGCGTACTAACTCGCTGCCGTCATGGGCAATAAAGGTTTTGGTTACGGTTTCGCTTGGTTTACCAAAGTGGCCGTAAGCTGCGGTTTCGCTATAAATAGGGTTGCGCAGTTTAAAACGGGTTTCAATAGCATAAGGGGTCATGTTAAATACCTCTTCTACTTTTTTAGCTATCTCGCCGTCATGTAAAGCAACTTTGGCAGTGCCGTAAGTGTTTACGTAGATACCCATAGGCTGGGCTACGCCAATGGCATATGATACCTGTACCAGTACTTCGCTGCAAACACCGGCAGCTACCAGGTTTTTAGCTATGTGGCGGGTTGCATAAGCGGCAGAGCGGTCGACTTTTGAAGGGTCTTTGCCAGAAAAAGCGCCGCCACCGTGTGCGCCTTTGCCACCATAGGTATCCACAATAATTTTACGGCCGGTTAAGCCGGTATCGCCATGCGGGCCACCTATAACAAATTTACCGGTAGGGTTAATATGGTATTTAATCTGGTCGTTGAAAAAGTGCGCGTATTTTGGATATTTAGCCTTAACACGCGGAATCAGGATGCTGATGATATCTGAACTGATTTTGGCCAGCATTGCAGTTTCTTCATCAAAATCATCATGTTGGGTTGATATCACGATAGCATCTATACGTTGTGGCTGGTTGTCATCACTGTACTCCAGCGTTACCTGCGATTTTGCATCCGGGCGCAGGTATTTGATCTTGTTGTTTTCGCGGCGGATAGCGGCAAGCTCAATTAGTAAAGCATGCGCAATATCCAATGCCAGGGGCATATAGTTGTCAGTTTCGTTGGTGGCGTAGCCAAACATCATGCCCTGGTCGCCGGCGCCTTGCTCTTCAGGGGCCTTGCGTTCAACACCCTGGTTAATATCGGGCGATTGCTCGTGAATGGCCGATAACACGCCGCATGAGCTGCCATCAAACATATATTCGCCTTTGGTGTAGCCAATTTTATTGATCACCTCACGGGCTATTTTCTGTACATCTAAATAAGCTTTTGATTTTACTTCGCCGGCTAAAATTACCTGCCCGGTGGTTACCAGTGTTTCACAGGCTACTTTTGAGTTAGGGTCGAATGCTAAAAAATGATCAATCAGCGCGTCTGAGATCTGGTCGGCAACTTTATCCGGGTGTCCTTCTGATACGGATTCAGAGGTAAATAAATATGGCATATAAATTTTTTATACAATTAACGTAAAACAGCCGAGCGGGGGATTTTTTGAGGGATCGTAGTAAAAAGAAGCATGGGTATTAGCACTTTTTTACGTGGTTGCAATCCTTACCTTATATATAAAGGGTATTAAATCAGTCCACTTTCGGGTTGCAAAAATAAAACAAATTTTACAAAGCCGAAAATACATTTACTTTTGATCGGGGAAATCGAATTAAAAATTTCATTGGCGGATATATTGTATAATTGTTATAATGATATCACGTTTGATGCTGAGTTGGGAGTTTTCTCGCGTAAAGATGCCAAGAAGCGAAGGAAAATGAGTAAATCACTTTGCGTCTTAGCATCTTTGCGCGAAATAAATTTTCTTTTGATCTATTTTTTAGAAATTTTCGAAAGTGATTTCCTGTACTTTTGATACTTTAAATAATAACATATAATTGAAACGTAAAGCGTTATTTATAATAAATCCCATAGCAGGGGGCAAGAAGAAAGATGGTGTGCCGGAGCTGATACATCAACACCTTGATAAAAATATATTTGATTACCATATAATATTTACCGACGGAGTTTCGCACGCACAGCAGATAGCTGCAGAAGCAGCCGGTAAAGTTGATGTAGTAGCGGCCGTAGGCGGGGATGGTACAGTAAACGAAATTTCGTCGGCCATAGTGGGCAGTACAACCGCGCTGGGCGTTGTACCGTTTGGTTCGGGTAATGGCCTGGCGCGTTTTTTAGGCATACCAATGGATACTGCAGCATCAATAAGAGCATTGGGCGGTTATAAGGTTGAAACCATTGATTCGGGGTTGATGAACGGGCAGCCTTTTTTTAATATGGCTGGTATGGGCTTTGACGCCCATATAGCCGAAGTGTTTTCCCACGGCAAAAAGCGGGGTTTTTTAACTTACATTAAATCAAGCATGCAGGAGATCATGAGCTATCAGCCCCAAAAGTATCTGCTTGAAATTGATGGCAAAAAGTATGAGCGCAACGCCTTTATAATAAGCATTGCCAATTCATCGCAATGGGGCAATGATGTGCACATTGCACCCAGGGCATCTGTACAGGATGGCTTGCTGGATGTTTGTATTATAAGCAAATTTCCGGTTTGGCGCCTGCCAGAGATTGGTGCCCGGCTAATGCTCAAAACAATTGAGGCATCAGCGTATATTGAAATTATAAAAGGGAAGGATATTCATATTACAAGGGTGGGCCCTGGGCCCATACACCTGGATGGCGAGCCGCAGGTAATGCCTGCCGATTTACATATTAATATAATGCCAAATTCGCTAAAGGTTATAGTAGGGGCCGGCTATCAAAATTAATAATCATGGCAAAAAAGAATTTTACGGGGGTGGTTTATTCCACCGATCCTGATTTTGAATACCAGGAAAACAGAAGCCCCAATGCGCAAACGCTGCCTCCGCAACAGCAAAATATGAAAATATATCTCGATCGTAAAGGCGGCAGCAAGCTGGTAACCAGGGTAAGTGGTTTTATAGGTGCAGATGCCGATTTGGAGGCCATTGGCAAAAAATTAAAAACAAAATGCGGGGTGGGTGGTTCGGTAAAAGATGGCGAGATACTGATACAGGGCGATTTTAGAGATAAAATACTCAGCCTGTTGCAAACCGACGGCTATAAAGCAAAAAAAGCCGGCGGATAGTTGCCTAAATGCTTCATAACCTATATATTAAGTGTGGCCATAACGTATTTTGTACACTAAAACGCCGCTATAAAACGGCCATTGTGCCTTCCCAATTAAAGTACATAACATGTGTGTAACGAAATAGTAGCATAAATTTTATCACTATTGCTTGATAATATTAAAAAAAATGGTTTTCATTGCAAATAATTGTAGTGGCAACACACAATAATTGGGCATAATTGCGTTATTTATATCCGATTGCACACAAAATGTAATTTGGTATTAAAAAATTGTAAAGAATAATATAAAAGGTTTTTTTATTTCAATAAAATTCTATTTTTGTTATTCGCATTAAAGAGCACATTGTAACTAACTTATAACATAAACAAAAACTAAAACTAAAAATTTAAAAGTAATGGCAAACGCACCAACAAAACCAACTACTCCTGTTAAAAAAGAAAGCTCAAGTGCATCAGGCATATTTGCTTCTTTAACTATTCCGATTTGTATAGTAGTAGCAATTTGTATTTTCGTATTTATACTTGGTGACCCAAGCAACTTTAAAGGTGGTGACGTAGCTAATGGTTACCCTGCAAACATTTATGGAACAGTACACAAAGGCGGCGTTATTGTACCTTTGATCATGTCGTTCTTATTAATGGTTATTGTTTTTTCTATCGAGCGCTTTGTGGTAATTGGTAAGGCATCAGGTACCGGCAGTGTAGATTCTTTTGTTAGAAAGATCCAGGCTGCCCTTAATGCCGGCAACATTGCAGCAGCATCAGCTGAGTGCGATAAACAAAAAGGTTCGGTAGCAAACGTTATCAAATCGGCATTGAAAAAATATGGCGAAATGGAAGCAGAGCCAAACCTTGATGTTGACCAAAAAACTTTAGCTATCCAAAAAGACATCGAAGAAGCAACAGCTTTAGAAATGCCTATGTTGGAGCAAAACTTAACTATTATCGCTACATTGGTATCTATCGGTACATTAACAGGTTTGTTAGGTACGGTTGTGGGTATGATTGGTGCATTCTCGGCGTTGGCAACTTCAGGTGTGCCTAACCAGGTTGAACTATCAGCTCACATCTCTGAAGCTTTGATTAACACTGCATTTGGTATAAGTACTTCGGCTATCTCAATTATCATGTACAACGTATTTACGTCAAAAATTGATAAACTGACTTACGCTATCGACGAAACAGGTTTCAGCATCGTGCAAACATTTGCTTCGTCACATAAAAATAAATAAAAATATAGTAGTGAATTTGCTGCGTAATTAACGCCGGCAGAGTTTAAATACATTATACACTATATATTTTTAAAAAATTTTAATATGGCAAGGATAAAAGTTCCAAGAAAGAGTACAGCAATTGACATGACCGCCATGTGCGACGTGGCGTTCCTGTTGCTAACTTTCTTTATATTAACTGCAAAACCAAAAACGGAAGATCCGGTTCCAATCGATATTCCGAAATCTTCCATCCAGCAGCCTGTGCCTGAGTCGGATTTTGGGACCGTATCAGTAGGGTCTCAGAAAGCATTCTTCGGCGTTGAAGGAACCGATATTCGCAAGGCGCTTTTAACTCAGATGGGTGATATTTATCATATTACTTTCACCCCCGAGGAGCAAAACAGGTTTTCTACAATTACCTCGGTAGGAGTGCCTATCAGCCAGTTAAAGCAGTTTATCGCTTTATCTGCAGATCAGCAAAAGAAGTTTGTTCCGCCAGGTATCCCACGGGATTCTGTGAGCAATGAATTATTTAACTGGATTCGTGAAGCCCGTAAAGCAACCGTTGCGTTGCATAACACGCAAATGCGTATTGCAATTAAAGGTGATAGCAAAGAAGAATACCCGGTTATTAAGGATGTTGTAAGTATTTTGCAGAAGCAAAAAGTTAACAAGTTTAGTTTAATAACAGACCTTGGCGGCGGTGGTACTGCCCCTAAAAAATAAAGAATCATGGCAGAATTAGATACCTCCGGGGGAGGCAAACACAAAGGCGGGAAGGTTAGAAGTAAAAAGCAATCAACCCGTGTAGATTTAACCGCGATGGTTGACCTTGCATTCTTGTTGATTACTTTCTTTATCATGACCACAACATTGGCCAAATCAAAAGCGATGGACCTTGCTATGCCTGATAAGGATGAAAAAACTAAAGATCAGTTACCAATTGCCGCTTCACGTTCATTGACCCTGTTATTAGGCAGTGATGACAAACTGGAGTGGTACCTGGGCGAACCTGGTAAATCGGCTCCTGAAGTTACCAACTACCGGCCCGATGGCTTGCGTAAGTTGTTAATTGAAAAAGGCAGAGATGTACAGGCAAAAACAGGTAAGGTTATGTTTGTTGTAATAAAACCAAGCGATAAATCAAAATACAAAAACATGGTAAGTGTTTTGGATGAGATGGCTATCACCAACATAACAATGTATGGTATTGTTGATATCACAGCACCTGAGGTTGACTTGCTGAAAAGAGAAAGCATCTACAACGATAACAAATAATAATAAATAACGTTAATTACTATTAAAGCCTGACAAAAAATGTTTGGATCAAAATTAGACATATTAGATCAGAAATGGATCGACGTTGTTTTTAATCTTAGGAATAAGTCTTACGGGGCTTATGAACTTAGAAGGGATAACTCGAAAAACACATCAAGGGCGCTTATTTACGCTATTGTGTTTTTTGTGCTTGTTGTTTCTGCGCCTACTATTATAGCGAAGATCAGGGGACTTATCCCGAAAGCTGATGACAAAGTGAAGATAACAGACGTAGTGCTGTTACCGCCACCACCGGTGGATCAAACTAAAAAACCACCTCCGCCGCCACCAGAACCACCAAAACCAAAAGTTGACCAGGTGCGTTTCCCGCCTCCGATTGTAAAACCAGATAATGAGGTTAAGGAAAAAGATCCGCCAACGGTGAAGGAACTTCAGGTAGCCGACCCTGGTCAGAAAGATCAAAAAGGTGATCCTAACCAGGATATCAGGATTGATGAGCCTGTAGGTAACTCGGATATTAAACAAGTTGTTGAGGAAGATCCTAATAAGATTTTTGCATCAGTTGAAAATTTGCCGGAGTTTCCGGGAGGCCAGGATAAATTTATTTCTTACTTGAGTAAAAATATCCGTTACCCGGCTGTCGACCGTGAAAACGGTACACAAGGGCGTGTAATCCTTACCTTCGTTGTGGAGCGTGATGGTTCATTAACCGATATTAAAGTTACCAGGAGCCTTAGCCAGGGTACCGATGCAGAAGCTACGCGCGTGTTGAAAAATTCGCCAAGGTGGAAGCCAGGTATTCAAAACGGCCGCCCTGTACGTGTACAATACAGTGTGCCGGTAAGCTTTGCGTTAGCTGCCGATAATTAAGATAATGTCAATTAATTTCGATGAAGAGCAAAAATCGCCCAAAAGGCGGTTTTTGCTTATTTTAGGAACTGCCGCATTTATTTGTTTTATAATTTTAGGCTTAATGATTATGTTTTGGGACGCGCTCCCACTACAGTTACAGCCATATCAGCGGAAGCTTTTTGGAGCCTTTATAATAGGCTACGCTATTTTGCGTTTCTCAAGGGTATTCAAAAAAGATAAGTATGATGAATAAGTACACCAATAAATGCACTTTTTTTTTGTTTCTTGCGGCGGCATTGTTGCAAGCCTGCGAGCCCAATCACGCTGCTCATGCAGGCGGCGATACTTTTGATTCGGGGAAGGCGCTGTTTGCTGCCGATGAATCATTTGCCCCAATTATTGAGCAGGAAGAATATGTATTTAAAAGCAGGCACGCTGATGCTAATCCTGTTTTTTTGTACAAATCTGAGAACCAGGCAATTAATATGTTGCTTAATGATAGCGTGCGGATGGCTGTGCTGGCCCGCAACTTGGATACTGTTGAACGTAATGTGCTGATAAAGCGCGGTTTGAGTGTTGAGGTGCAACGATTTGCAATAGATGCTGTTGCATTAATTGTAAATCATGCTTCAAGTGATACTACTATTACCGTAAGCACATTGAAGAAAATGCTCAACGGACAAGGCGATCCGAATAAAACAATTGTTTTTGATAACCCGAACTCAAGTTTGGTAAGGTATTTGAAGGAGTTTTCGGGTAACAGGGAATTTAAACAGAAGAACATTTACGCGCTTAAATCAAATAAGGAAGTTATTAAGTATGTTAGCGAACACCCGGATGCTCTTGGTATTACAGGCTTTAGCTGGCTTAATGATCCGGGAAAAGATATTGCCGCTTATGTGGACAATGTTAAAATTGTAAGTGTTAAAGATGAGGCCAATAAGGAGTATCCTGGCCGGTACTTTAAACCTTCACAGGAATCGCTTGTCTTAAAACAGTATCCTTTAAGCCGTGGATTGTACCTGGTTAATAGTTCGAGCAAGATTGGTTTAGCAATAGGTTTTGCAACCTTTTTAGGTAGTGATGTAGGGCAACGGATTATATTAAGATCTGGTTTACTGCCCGATTCAATACCGCCACGAGAGATAAATTTAAAAAGTAAATAATTAAAATAAGATGAAAATGATCAGTAAAATAGCTAAGGCAACATTGGGACTGGTATTTATAGGTTCATCATCAGTTTTTGCGCAAAGCCTTGCCGACGCCAAAAAAGCTATTGACGCCGAACAGTATCAGAAAGCCAAATCGATGTTAAAAAACCTTACGGCCACGCAGGCTGACAAGGATGAAAATTTCTTTTACCTGGGTTGGGTATACATTAAACAGGATTATTCAGATTCTGCCAAAACCGCATTTAACAAGGGTATAGCAGTAAACCCAAAATCGGGTTTAAACTATGCCGGTTTAGGTGCCGTTGCCCGTTTGGATAAAGACAAAGCAGGTGCAACAACAAACTTTAACCAGGCTGTTGCCCTTGCAGGTAAAAGCGGTAAACCTTATGTGTTTGTAGGTAAAGCTTATTTATTGCCGGTAACTACAGATGGTAAAGTATCTGTTGACGATGCAAGCGCTGCAATCGCCGTGTTGCAAAAAGGCAAGGTGGTTGCCCCTAAGGATGTGGAACTGTTAATTACTTTAGGTGATGCTTACGCCTCGCAAATAAAAAGTAACGAAGCCTACCAGGCTTATTCTGATGCATCAACCATCGATCCTAAAAACCCCGCCGCTAAAGTAGCGACAGGCGTTTTATGGAGGTATGCCAATAACTTCGAAGATTCTGAAAAGCAATTCCAGGATGCATTAGCCATCGACCCTAATTATGGTCCGGCTTACCGTGAATGGGCCGAAACAGACAACCGTTGGGCAACAACTGATCCTAAAATGGCATCAGCAAAAATTAAACAAGCTGTTGAGGAATACAAGAAATATATTAGCCTGACAGATCAGTCGCCGGAATCGCAAATGCGTTATGCCGACTTCCTGATCAGCGCCGGCCAATATGCCGAATTGCAGCCAGTGGCAGCTGATTTGGCTAAATCAGCAAATTCAAATTTGAGGGCATATCGTTACCTGGCTTATTCGGCTTATGAAAACAAAGATTATCCTGCCGGTTTAACAGCTATGAATACCTGGATGACAAAAGCAGAACCGAAAAGGATTGTACCCCGTGATTATTTATACCTGGGCCGTTTGCAGATGAAAACAGGTACAGATTCAGTAGGTATCAATACTTTGAAGAAAGCGTTGACAATGGATTCTACCCAAACAGACGTGTATGGAGAAATCGCGAAATCGTTATTCCAGCAGAAAAAATACCTTCTGGCCGGTGACGCTTATAAGTTAGTTACCGTAAAAGGTGGCCGTGCTGTGAAACTTACCGACTACTTTTACGAAGGCATCAGCTACTATTACGGTTATGATGAAAAGAAACCTGGTGCGGATTCTGTAATTGCTAAAGCTGATTCTGCATTTAGCTATATTACACAAAAAGCTCCGACTACAGCCGATGCTTACATTTATCGTGCACGTGTTAACGAGCTAAAAGATAAAGACCGTAATAACATTGTCGGCTACGCTAAACCGTTCTATGAGAAATACATTGAGGTTGTAACCGCTAAAGGCGCACCTGATGATAAAGCTAAAAAGAACCTTGCAGAGGCTTATGTTTATTTAGGAACTTATGCCGAATTTAAGGAAAAGGATTTGGCTAAGGCAACAGATAACTACACCAAAGCAAGGGATAACGATCCTAATAATAAGCAGGTGGTAGCTTTCTTTGCCCGCAAAACAGGTGGAGCCGGGAAAAGCAGATAGCTTTTAGAATTAAGAGTTAAGAATCAAGAGTCAAAGATCAGGAACTGCGAAGCTTTTCCTGATCTTGACTCTTTTTTGTGGTAACTTGATAATGGATTGAGGATTAAATCCCACATGTTCGCGCAATGGTCGCTGGGAAACTTGCAAGGTTTTAACCCATAAGTTTGATTGTTGCCTTATACTTTTACTGATGCATGTACTGCATGGAAATATTTTTTTGTCTTGACTCTTGATTCTTAACTCTTGAATCTAATTCTGATTCTTTTATTATCAATCCATTAGTATATTTGCAGCATGGAAGCACACAGTTTACCGGGTAGCTATTTACCCATTATATTTCAGATGCTGGTTGCATTGGGGTTTGTTGTTACTACCATGTTTGTAACACATAAAATTGGCCCTAAACGTAAAACTAAAGATAAGCTTACACCATTTGAATCGGGTATCGAGGTAGTGGGTAATGCCCGTACACCTATCTCTATCAAGTATTTCCTGGTGGCTATCTTGTTTGTATTATTTGATGTAGAAGTTATTTTCATGTACCCATGGGCTGTTAATTTTAAAGCCATGGGCGAGCAGGGAATGATAGAGATGTTCATCTTCATGGCTACCCTTTTATTAGGTTTTATCTACGTTATTAAAAAAGGTGCGTTAGACTGGGATTAAGCCCCACCTAAATCCTCCCCGGTAGGGGGGACTTTTTTTTGAAATAGAAAGCTGTCTAAAAAATATTATTTTGAAGTCTCCCCTACCGGGGGAGATTTGGAGGGGGCTGGTCTTTAGAACGATTCTAAATATAGTCTTTGAGGTGTCATAGTGTACCTTTTACATCGTTATTTACGTAATTTTGCGCTCGCTACCTGTTACGGCAGGTAATGTTTTCTATTAACATTATTCGATGAGTGATATTCAAATAGTTAATGCCCCTATGGGGGTTGAAGGTTCCGGTTTTTTTGCCACATCGCTTGATAAGGCGGTTGGCTTGGCCCGCGCCAACTCATTATGGCCATTGCCCTTTGCCACGTCATGTTGCGGTATTGAATTTATGGCTACAATGGCTTCTCACTATGATCTTTCGCGTTTTGGTGCCGAGCGTTTAAGCTTTTCGCCACGCCAGGCAGATTTGCTGATGGTTATGGGTACCATAGCCAAAAAAATGGCCCCGGTACTGCGCCAGGTTTACCTGCAAATGGCCGAGCCCCGCTGGGTTATGGCTGTGGGCGCCTGTGCGTCAAGCGGTGGTATTTTTGATACTTACTCTGTATTACAGGGTATTGACGAAGTTATCCCGGTAGATGTTTACGTACCTGGCTGCCCCCCACGCCCCGAAGCCATTATTGATGGCTTTATGAACATACAGGAGTTGGTAAAAACAGAAACTACACGCAGAAGGAATGAGCCTAAATACCAGGAATTATTAGCTAAATACGGAATTCAATAATAATGGCCCAGATACCTAACGAAGAGCTTTTAAAAAGAATCGGCGAAAAATTTGGCGAGCAGGTTACCTTAGTGGGCGAACCTTATGGTTTGCTAACTGTAGAAACAAGCCGCGAGCAGATTATCGGCCTGTTAACTTTCCTGAAAACAGATCCTGCCCTGAAATTTATATTTTTGACAGATATTACGGGCATTCACTATCCTGAGCAGGAAAAGCAGATTGGTATTATTTACCATTTGCACAGCCTTACAACCAATACCCGTATCCGGATAAAAGTATTTTTGACTGATGGCGATGTACACATCCCTACAGCTACTGTACTATGGGAAGGTGCTAACTGGATGGAACGCGAAACTTACGACTTTTTTGGAGTGATCTTCGATGGTCATCCCGACCTGCGCCGTATTTTGAATGTTGACGATATGACCGCTTTTCCGATGCGGAAGGAGTTCCCGCTGGAAGATCCTAACCGCGTTGACAAGAAAGACTACTTTTTCGGAAGATAAATACGTGCCGCGCAGGGTAACCTTACGCGGCATTACTATATAAAAAGAAATATAATTTATACTGATGCAAAACCATCCTGTATATACAGATAACGATCCGCAAAACGAGCTCTCGACCTTAAACCTCGGCCCTACTCACCCTGCAACCCACGGTGTGTTTCAAAATGTGCTGCAGTTAGATGGCGAAAGGATTGTGAGCGGTGTATCAACAATCGGCTACATCCACCGTGCGTTTGAAAAAATTGCCGAGCACCGCCCATTTTACCAGATCACCCCACTTACCGATAGGTTAAACTACTGCTCATCGCCAATCAATAACATGGGCTGGCACATGACGGTAGAGAAGCTGTTAGGCATTACCATGCCAAAACGCGTAGACTATCTGCGCGTAATTGTGATGGAGCTGGCCCGCATATCTGATCACATTGTTTGTAACGGCGTATTGGGTGTAGATACCGGCGCTTTTACCGGGTTCCTGTACATGATGGAATTCCGCGAGGCTATCTATGAAATTTATGAAGAAGTTTGCGGCAGCCGCTTAACTACAAACATTGGCCGTATCGGTGGTTTCGAAAGGAACTTTAACTCCATTGCCTTTGCCAAACTGCGTAAGTTTTTGGTTGATTTTCCTAAAACATTAAAAGAGTTTGAATCGCTGTTTAACCGTAACCGGATTTTTGTTGACAGGACAAAAGACGTGGCTGCCGTTACTGCCGAGGATGCTTTGGCCTATAGCTGGACAGGCCCGATATTACGTGCCACCGGTGTTGATTACGATGTAAGGGCCATGAACCCATACTCATCATACGAAGATTTTGAATTTGAAGTACCCGTGGGTACCAATGGCGACGTTTACAGCCGTTTTTTGGTACGTAACGAGGAAATGTGGCAGAGCCTGCGCATTATTGACCAGGCCTTAACCAAACTGGAAAAAGAGCCAACGGATATTTTCCACGCTGATGTACCCGAGTTTTACCTGCCTCCAAAAGAAGAAGTTTATAATAATATGGAAGCCCTAATCTATCACTTTAAAATTGTGATGGGCGAGATACCAACCCCTAACACCGAGGTTTATCATTCGGTTGAAGGTGCTAATGGCGAATTAGGTTTTTATTTGGTGAATGATGGCGGGCGCAGCCCATACCGTTTGCATTTCCGCAGGCCAAGCTTTATCAATTACCAGATGTATGCGCCAATGAGCCGTGGTATGTTATTATCAGATGCGATTATTAATATGAGTAGTTTAAACGTTATAGCCGGAGAGTTAGATGCTTAGAGTTGAAGATACTCAGGTTTCGGTTGAGTTTAGCCCGGAACTGCTGAATAAATTTGCTGATGTGGTTACCCGCTATCCCGCAGGTAAACAAAAATCGGCATTGTTGCCTATCCTGCATTATGTACAGGCCGAGTTTGGCTGGGTAAGCCCGCAGGCTATGGATAAGGTTGCAGCCTATTTGGATATATTACCTATTGAGGTTTATGAAGTAGCTACATTTTATACCATGTACCTGCTTAAGCCAAGTGGTAAATATGTGTTGGAAGTATGCCGTACAGGACCTTGCGGTGTAGTAGGTGCCGATAAGATCATGGATCATATTGAGCAAACGCTTGGTGTACCCGAAGGCGAAGTTACTGCCGATGGGTTATTTAGCTGGAGAGGCGTAGAGTGCCTTGCGGCGTGTGGTTACGGCCCCGTGCTTCAAATTGGCCCCGAATATACTTTTTACGAAAATTTAACTAACCAATCGGTTGATAAACTGGTTGGGGATTTAAGGGCAAAAGCAAATGGTAAGTAAAACGTCATTGATCTTTCGTGATATAACGTATACTATATTAATTATAATGGTATTACTGCCATCAAACCCGATAGGTATAAGTGATTTCATTAAGGTTTTTATTATTGTTGGGGCTATTGCACAACGTGTATGGCAACATTTTAACTATTATAAGGCAACGGGCAAAATATATTAATAGGAATGGGACGCAAATTATTACTTGAACATATAAACGTACCCGGCATCAATACATTTGATGTTTACCGCCAAAAAGGTGGTTATGCATCTGTAGAGAAAGCTTTAAAAACCATGACGCCCGAGGCGATTGTGGAAGAGGTAAAAAAATCAGGCTTACGCGGTCGTGGCGGAGCAGGTTTCCCAACCGGCATGAAATGGAGCTTTTTGGCTAAACCCGAAGGTGTAGAGCGTTACCTGGTTTGTAATGCCGATGAATCGGAGCCAGGTACCTTTAAAGACCGCTATTTGATGACTTACATCCCTCACTTATTAATTGAAGGGATGATTGTAGCCAGCTTTGCGCTGGGCGCTAAAACATCATATATCTACGTTCGTGGCGAAATGATGCCGCAGATCCGTATCCTTGAACGCGCTATTGCGGAAGCAAAAGCAAAAGGATTTTTAGGAAAAAACATATTAGGATCGGGCTACGACCTGGAGCTGTACGTGCAACCTGGTGGTGGTGCATACATCTGCGGAGAAGAAACCGCCCTGTTAGAATCATTGGAAGGCAAGCGTGGTAATCCGCGTATTAAACCACCATTCCCGGCTATTGCCGGTTTGTACGGTTGCCCAACAGTGGTAAACAATGTGGAATCAATTGCCGCCGTAGTACCTATCATCAACGAAGGTGGCGACGAGTATGCTAAAATAGGCATTGGCCGCAGCACAGGCACCAAACTGATCTCGGCTGGTGGTAATGTGAAAAAGCCTGGGGTTTATGAAATTGACCTGGGCCTGCCGGTGGAAGAATTTTTATACTCCGACGAATATTGCGGAGGCATCGCCAATGGCAAACGTTTAAAAGCGGTTGTAGCGGGCGGTTCATCTGTACCGATTTTACCGGCCAACCTGTTCCTGAAAACCATTAACAACGAACCACGCCTGATGAGTTATGAATCATTGGCCGATGGCGGATTTGTGAGTGGTACCATGATGGGTTCAGGTGGTTTTATAGCTTATGATGAAGACCAATGTATAGTACGCAATACCTGGAACTTCACCCGTTTTTATCACCACGAAAGCTGCGGACAATGTTCGCCCTGCCGTGAAGGTACCGGATGGATGGAAAAAGTATTGCACCGCTTAGAGCATGGCCATGGCAAAATGAGCGATATGGACCTGCTGGTTGATGTATCTAAAAAAATTGAAGGAAATACTATTTGCCCGCTTGGTGACGCGGCAGCATGGCCTGTAGCCAGCGCTATCCGCCACTTCAGGGATGAATTTGAATGGCATGTAACTAATGGAGCTGAAGCTGTGACCCGTAATTTCGGTTTGGCTCACTATGCAGATCCATTGCTTGCGCCTGTGGCCAGCTAAGTCAAAATTAAAAAGTCAAAATTCAAAATAGGAAGCGTTGAATGAAAAACCTTATGACATCAAACATAGATGTTATCAGTTCTCGAAAGAGTTAGTACTATTCATATCAACAGCTAAGTACGAAAGAACAAACTTTTCAATGTTTGACCAGTTCCTGAGAAGTGGAACTTCAATAGGAGCAAATATAATAGAGGCAAAGTCGGGCAGTTCGACTAAAGATTTTAAGAAGTTTTATATTATAGCTCTTAAATCTGCTAATGAAACGAAATATTGGTTGTGCCTGTTAAGAGACGCCATATTTCAAAACGAAAAAGAACAACTAAATAGGTTGCTGAATGAAGCTGATGAAATATCTAAAATCATCGCATCTATTATCATCAACTTTAGAAGTGAATAATTAGGTCCGTTCAAAAGTGATTTTTGACTTTTGAATTTTTAATTTTGACTTAAAAGATGAAAGTAACGATTGACGGAATACCCGTTGAAGTAGAACCAGGAACAAGCATACTTAATGCCGCAAGGCAGATAGGTGGCGATATTGTTCCGCCTGCTATGTGCTATTACTCCAAGCTGGAAGGCAGTGGTGGTAAATGCCGTACCTGTTTGGTTAAGGTGACCAAAGGATCTGAAAAAGACCCGCGCCCTATGCCGAAACTGGTAGCATCATGCCGTACCGGTGTTATGGATGGCATGGAAGTGCAAAACATTACATCGCCCGAAGTTATCGAGGCCCGCAAAGGTGTGGTTGAAATGCTATTGATCAATCACCCGCTGGATTGCCCCGTATGCGACCAGGCCGGCGAATGTCACCTGCAAGACTTAGGCTTTGAACACGGCGCAGCTAAAACCCGTTATGAATTTGATCGCCGTACGTTTGAAAAAATTGACATTGGCGATAAAATTCAACTGCACATGACGCGTTGCATCCTTTGCTATCGTTGTGTTTTCACTGCCGACCAAATCACCAATACCCGCTTACACGGCATCCTGAACAGGGGCGATCATTCGGAGATCTCCACCTATATCAGCAAAGCTGTTGATAACGATTTTTCGGGTAACGTAATTGATGTTTGCCCGGTAGGCGCGTTAACTGATAAAACCTTCCGCTTTAAAAACCGTGTTTGGTTTACCAAGCCGGTAGATGCACACCGCGATTGCGACAAATGCTGTGGCAAAGTAACTTTATGGTATAAGGGTGAGGATGTGATCAGGGTAACCGGCCGTAAAGATGTTTATGGCGAGGTGGAAGAATTTATCTGTAACACCTGTCGTTTTGATAAAAAGAAAACTGCTGATTGGGTAATTGAAGGCCCGCGTAAAATATCGCATAAATCGGTTATCAGCTCAAATCATTACGAGTTTACACCGCTGCCGGTTGTTAAAACTAGCCCGGTATTACTGGAAGCCAATAAAGAACAATTTGAAAGGGATACACGCTTATAATGGGAACCGATTTAATATTTAGGATTGTACTGATCGTTGTTATTTTCCTGATCAGTTTGGTTGTGGCCATGTACTCAACCTATGCCGAGCGTAAAATAGCGGCGTTTTTCCAGGATAGGATAGGCCCTAACCGTGCCGGTCCTTGGGGAATATTACAGCCTCTTGCCGATGGTGGTAAAATGTTTTTGAAAGAAGAGATCATCCCCACAAACGCTACACCTTTTCTGTTTATTGTAGGCCCTTGTTTGGCTATATTAACAGCTTGTATAGGTTCGGCGGTTATTCCATGGGGTCAAAAAATGGTTATCGGCGGTCACACAATTGATTTACAGGTTACTGATATCAATGTTGGTGTATTATATATCTTCGGCGTGGTATCATTAGGCGTTTATGGCGTAATGATTGGCGGCTGGGCATCAAACAATAAATACTCATTGTTAGGCGCTATCCGTGCTGCATCACAAAACATCAGCTACGAAATTTCGATGGGCTTATCCATCATAGCTTTATTGATGCTTACCGGTACTTTGAGTTTGAAAGAGATTGCCGAGCAACAACATGGCTGGAACTGGAATATACTGCGCCAGCCATTAGGCTTTTTGATATTCATCGTATGCGCGTTTGCCGAAACCAATCGCACCCCGTTTGACTTGCCCGAGTGCGAAACCGAGCTTGTTGGTGGTTACCACACGGAGTACTCGTCAATGAAATTAGGTTTCTATTTGTTTGCAGAGTATATCAACATGTTCATTTCATCGGCAGTAATGGCTACCCTTTATTGGGGCGGTTATAACTACCCGGGTATGGATTGGGTTACTGCACATGTAGGCCCGGCAATTGGCCCGCTGATTGGTACCGTTGTGCTTTTTGCAAAAATATTCCTGTTCATCTTCTTCTTTATGTGGGTACGCTGGACAATTCCACGTTTCCGTTATGATCAGTTGATGGATTTGGGCTGGAAGATATTGATACCATTGGCTATTGCCAACATAGTGCTTACCGGTGTGGTGAGTACAGCACTTAAACACTTTGGATTTTAATTAAATGGAATCATTAAGCAATAAGAAAAAAGTATTGGAAGTAAAGCCGCTCAATTTTCTGGAGCGTGCTTACCTGCCGGCCATTGTTGGCGGTTTGGCCACTACGATGAAGCACTTTTTCAAAAAACCGGTAACCATCAGCTATCCTGAAGAGAAACGCGAGTTTTCTGAAAATTTCCGCGGTATGCACTCGCTTAAGCGCGATGAGGATGGTAAAGAACGTTGTACTGCCTGTGGTTTGTGCGCTTTATCATGCCCTGCAGAAGCTATTACCATGACAGCCGCCGAGCGCCAGAAAGGCGAAGAGCACCTGTACCGCGAAGAAAAATACGCTGCTGTTTACGAAATAAACATGCTGCGCTGTATTTTTTGCGGCTTATGCGAAGAGGCCTGCCCTAAAGAAGCCATTTACCTTGACGGAGATATTGTACCTGCCGACTATTTAAGGAAGGATTTTATTTACGGTAAAGACAAATTAGTAGAGGCACCCTTAAATCAATAAAGAAGTTTTATACCTTTGCCCAACCTTAAAGCAGGGCAAGGGTATTTTGTAAATATAAACATGAGTACATTTTACTTCATCGCGTTTTTGTCCATATTCTTTTCGATATTGGTAATCTCGGCCAAAAATCCGGTACATAGTATCCTTTATCTTATACTTACCTTTTTTACGTTCACCATTCACTATATTTTACTGAACGCCCAGTTTTTGGCAATCGTAAATTTTATAGTGTACATGGGCGCTATCCTGGTATTGTTCCTGTACACCCTGATGCTCATTAACCTGAATAAGGAAAGCGAGCCGGTTAAACCATTTATGATCAAAATAGCCGGTGTATTTGGCGGCGGCATCCTTGCTGTTGCAATAGCATCATCGTTAAAACTGGTTGCCACATCAAACCCGGTGGTACTGCAAAATCCAGACCTTGGCCTGGTAAAAAATCTGGGTAAAGTATTGTTCAACGAATTTTTACTGCCATTTGAAGTATCGTCTGTATTGCTGTTATCGGCAATGGTGGGCGCTGTTTTGCTGGCCACAAAAGACCCTAAAACTACATAATGGAAAGTTTACACGCTATACCACTTAATCATTACATACTATTAAGCGCCATTATTTTTTCGATTGGTGTTATGGGTGTATTAATCCGCCGCAATGCCATCGTGATATTTATGTCGGTCGAGTTGATGCTGAACTCGGTAAACCTGTTGCTAACCGCATTTTCTGTATACAGGGGCGACGCCACCGGCCAGGTTTTCGTATTCTTTATCATGGCATTGGCTGCTGCCGAAGTAGCTGTGGGCCTTGCTATCATCGTGATGATTTATAGGAACACAAATTCGATAGATATTAACGTGTTGAACAGGCTGAAGTGGTAGGTGATTTTGGATTTCGGAATTTCAATTTCGGATTTTAGAATTATAACGAACATATAACAAACCGTCATTGCGAGGTACGAAGCAATCCCCGATAAACAGATCGGATTTGCAAATTGCTTCTCTCATCGAAAAGACGATTAAATAAATAGAAAACGTATAACGTAGTACGTAAAACGTATAACTCAAAACATGAATCAATATATCTGGCTTATTCCCATATTACCGTTAGCTGGTTTTGTTATTAACGGACTTGGCCGTAATTCATTATCAAAAGGCGTAATAGGCTTTATTGGCAGTGCGCTGGTATTGGCATCTTTTGCCTTAAGCATTGCTGTTTTCTTCCAGGTAAAAGCCACCGGAATAATGAACGTTAATTATTTCGAGTGGATCAACGCAGGCCCTGTAAAAGTTCCTTTCGCGTTTCTTGTAGATCAATTGAGTTCTATCATGCTGTTGATTATTACGGGGGTAGGTTTCCTGATCCACTTGTATTCTATTGGCTATATGCATGATGATAAAGGTTTTGGTAAGTTCTTCGCATACTTGAACCTGTTTGTGTTTTTCATGCTTTTACTGGTGATGGGTTCAAACTACATCATTATGTTTATAGGATGGGAGGGCGTTGGTTTATGCTCCTACCTGCTGATAGGCTTCTGGTATACCAATCCAAGTTATGCCGATGCTGCCAAAAAGGCTTTTATCATGAATCGTATTGGCGACCTTGGCTTTTTGATGGGCGTATTCCTGATCATATACGCTTTTGGCACTGTTGAATTTGCATCCCTTTTCCCTAAAGTAGCGGCAATGAAAGTTGGCGTTGCGCCGCTTACAGCTATTGCTTTGTTACTATTTGTAGGTGCTATGGGTAAATCGGCACAGCTGCCGTTGTTTACCTGGTTACCCGATGCAATGGCCGGCCCGACACCCGTTTCGGCATTAATACACGCTGCAACCATGGTTACTGCCGGTATTTATATGATTGCCCGCTCAAACATTATTTATACACTATCGCCATTTGCTATGGAAGTGGTGGCAATAGTAGGTTTGGCTACAGCATTGTTTGCGGCGCTGATAGCCCTTACACAAACCGATATTAAAAAGGTGCTGGCTTACTCAACCGTATCGCAATTGGGGTATATGTTTTTAGGCCTGGGTGTTGGTGCTTACACAGGTTCTTTCTTCCACGTATTAACCCATGCATTCTTTAAAGCTTTATTATTCCTGGGCGCGGGTTCTGTTATTCACGCGGTAAGCGGTGAGCAGGATATGCGTAAAATGGGTGGCCTGAAAGGCAAATTGCCTGTAACTTTTGTAACCATGCTAATAGGCACCATCGCTATATCTGGTATCCCACCATTCTCTGGTTTCTTTTCCAAAGACGAGATTTTAGCCCACGCCTACGAGCATAGCACTACATTTTATGTAATCGGTGTGTTTACAGCAATGCTAACCTCTTTCTATATGTTCCGGATGATGTACCTTACTTTCTGGGGTAAATTCCGCGGAACTCATGAACAGGAACATCATCTTCATGAGTCACCTGCTACCATGACTATTCCGTTGATTGTATTAGCCATATTATCCATTGTAGGTGGTTTTATAGGTGTGCCAGAAGTATTAGGCGGTCATCATGAATTGGCTCATTACCTTGCTCCTGTATTTAAGGCGTCAACCGCAGCATTGCCTATGGGCGAATTATCAGCCGGTACAGAAAAGGCTTTGATGGGAATTTCTGTAACATTAGCATTTGTTGCATTAGTTTACGCTTATATTAAATATGTGAAGAACGGCCGTGTTCCGGCAGCTGATACTGAAGAGCGCCCGGCATTAACCAGTTTATCATACCATAAATTTTATGTTGATGAGTTGTATGATTTCCTTATCCGTAAACCGTTGGATTTTCTGTCGACATTCTTCTACAACGTGGTAGATAAAATGGGTATCGACGGCCTTGTGAACGGGATAGGCAAAGGTACAATTGAAACCAGTAAAGGCTTGCGCTTACTGCAAACCGGTAATGTAGGTTTTTACATATTTGTAATGGTGCTGGGTATTATAGGCGTGTTGCTGTATACCGTATTTGGATTAACTAAAGTATAAACGATAGCGTTTAAAACATAAAATGACCGTTAGTATATTAATTTTTTTACCGGTAATTGCCGCAGTTATAGTAGCCTTTTTAAAAGGCAACACAGCTAAATATGCCGCCTTATTTTTTGCAATAGCCGAGCTGGCAGTAGCAGGCTTGTTTTTAAGTAAGTTTGTACCCGATGCAACCTCGCAGTTTGTTATAGATGCCCCATGGATACCCAGGTTAGGCATTTATTTTAAAGCGGGTATTGATGGGATCAGCATGATTGTAGTGTTACTTACGGTATTGCTTGTTCCGCTTATCATATTAAGTACATTTAAGCACGAGTACAAAAATGCGGGCGCTTTTTACGGCTTGATTTTATTTATGCAGGCCGGATTACTACTGGTGTTTACTGCGATGGATGGCTTTTTGTTTTACGTAGGATGGGAAGCAGCATTAATTCCAATTTACTTTATATGTGCCCTTTGGGGGGGCGAAAACCGTATCCGTATTACGCTTAAGTTTTTTATCTACACGTTTGCAGGCTCGTTGTTTATGTTGGTGGCCATCATTTACCTCTACCTGCAATCACCAACAAAGACGTTTGATATACATGCCTTTTACACTTTAAAATTAGGCACTCAGCAGCAATCATGGGTATTTTTAGCATTCTTTTTGGCATTTGCCATTAAAATGCCGGTGTTCCCGTTCCATACCTGGCAGCCTGATACTTATACCGAAGCTCCCACCGGGGGTACCATGATGTTATCAGGTATTATGCTTAAGATGGGTGTTTATGGCGCAATTCGCTGGATGATCCCAAATGCACCTGCAGGTCTTGACCACTGGCAGGCCATAATAACTACATTGGCAGTAATAGGTATTGTTTATGCATCGATTATTGCATTTAAGCAAACTGATGGCAAGCGTTTAGTAGCTTATTCATCTATAGCGCACGTAGGCTTAATTGCCGCGGGCATATTTACATGGAGCCAGCAGGGTGTACAGGGAGCGATGGTGCAGATGCTTAACCACGGTATAAACGTTGTTGGTATGTTTTTTATCTGGGATATCATCAGCACCCGTTTAAACACCCGCGAAATAGGGAATCTTGGCGGTATTGCCAAGGTGGCCCCCAAATTTTCGATAGCTTTTTTAATTATTGTATTGGGTACTGTAGGCCTGCCGTTAACCAATGGTTTTGTAGGCGAGTTTTTGCTGTTAGATGGTGTGTTTCAGTACAGCGCATTCCATTACATGAATATTGCTTTGGCTGTTATTGCCGGTACAACCATTATTTTAGGTGCGGTTTATATGCTGCGTATGTACAAAAATGTAATGCAGGGCGAAACCAATGAATTAACCACTAATTTTAAAGACATCAGCGGATCTGAGCAATTGGTGCTTGGTATTATTTGCATGTTAATAATTGTTATTGGCATATACCCGCAGCCTATTTTACATATATCTGAAGCGGCTGTTACTAATTTGATAAATACTTTGAATACAAAACCAGCTTTTTAATGCTGGCTGCGCGCATTTAGAGTTTAGAATTTGGCTTTTAGAATTTAACAAGAACATGACTACTTTAATCATCATATCTGTTTTACCAATAGTGTTGCTGTACCTTGGCTTGTACAAGGCTTCAAAGGCATTATTACCCGTTACCATTGTTGGTTTGCTTGCTGCGCTGGCTTGCGCTGTGGCAGAGTATAAAAGGCCAGATACCACAATCCCTACTTTTCATGGTATGATGATGTTCAATAATTTTTCTGTTGTATTTTCATCAGTAGCTATTATTACAACTATTTTAATCCTCCTGTTATCAGCCGGATATTTTGAGAAGATAAGCAACCACGTTGCCGAATATTACGCTATTATCCTTTTTTCATTAACAGGAATTATTGTAATGGTTTCCTATTACAACTTAACCATGATGTTTATCGGTATCGAAATCATGTCGGTAAGTTTGTACATCCTGGCGGGTATTAAGAAAAGCGATTTTGCATCGAACGAAGCTGCACTGAAATATTTCCTGATGGGGGCCTTCTCCACAGGTTTCTTATTGTTCGGTATCACCCTGCTTTACGGAACAACAGGGTCTTTTAGCCTGGAGGTTATTAATGATTGGGTTGTTGCGCATCCACACGCCGATCCTATGTTTTATACAGGTATAGGGCTTATCATTGTTGGGCTTTGCTTTAAAGTGGGCGCTGCTCCGTTCCATTTCTGGACACCGGATGTGTACGAGGGCTCGCCGACGCTGATAACTGCCTTCATGTCTACAGTTGTGAAAACTGCTGGCTTTGCAGCATTTCTGCGTTTGTTTTCGGTATGCTTCGCGCCGCTATCTGATTTCTGGACACCAATTTTATTGGTTATCACTGTAGCAACATTATTTATAGGCAACATTACCGCATTATATCAGCAAAGCTTTAAAAGGATGCTTGCTTTTTCAAGTATCTCGCATGCCGGGTACTTGCTTTTTGCAATTGTGGCTTTAGGTGCAAGTTCGGCTAATTCGGTATTTATTTATGCAACCGCCTATTCAGTTTCGTCAATAGTAGCTTTCGGAGCGCTTATTTTGGTACAGCAACAAAGCGGCAGCGATAATTTTGAAAGTTTTAACGGACTGGCAAAAAAGAACCCCTTCCTTGCATTAGTGCTTACTGTGGCAATGCTTTCATTAGCAGGTATTCCGCTTACTGCAGGCTTTATTGGTAAGTTTTACATGTTTTCGGGCGCACTGGCTAAATACCAGTTTTGGCTCGTTATTATAGCTGTTGTAAACGCAATCATCAGTATTTTCTATTACTTCAGGGTTATTGCGGCCATGTATTTCCGCTCGGCAGAGCGGGCCGAAGTGGTGGTGCCGGCTTACTATAAAATTGTTTTTGCTATTTCGGCATTGGCAACTATCATCATCGGGATTTACCCTGATTTTATTTCCTATTTCATTTAATAGAAACTGGGCACTGCAAATTGATATAATATTTGTAGTTTTACAGATATAGTGAATGGAAAGTTTTTGGGATTACCTTCAAAATTTAACGGACGCTCAATCCATCATAAGCAGGGGAGGTTTTTATTTCCTGCTTGTTGTTGTTTTTGCCGAAACCGGGTTGTTTTTTGGTTTTTTTTTACCAGGAGACTATTTGCTATTTATGGCAGGCTTGCTGTGTTCTGCAGGCAAGGTTGATGTAAATATATCTACATTGGTGTTATCGCTCATTGCAGCAGGCATATTAGGAAATTTTACGGGTTATTGGTTTGGTTACCGAACGGGACCTGTGCTATTTAACAAAAACGATTCGCTGTTTTTTAAGAAACGATATGTGATACTGGCCAGCGATTTTTATAATAAATACGGTGGCATGGCCTTGATTTTAGGCAGATTTTTCCCTATTGTTAGGACATTTGCTCCTATATTTGCAGGTGTTGTTAAAGTTGATCTTAAAAAGTTTGCTTTGTACAACCTTGCTGGTTGCGTAGCCTGGGTATGTACCTTTACGTTAGGCGGCTTTTTTTTAGGAAAAAGGTTCCCGCAGTTAAAGGATTACATGCAGTATGTAGTAGTGGGGCTGATAATAATTACTACAATACCCCTTGTTGTTGCTTACGTACGGAAGAAAATTGCAGAGAATAAAGAAGAAAATATTACATAATAAATATACCACAAATACCAAATGAGTACACAACATCCCTGGCACCAGGTTTCTCCCGGTGATAACTTGCCCGAAATTGTTAACGCGATAATTGAAATACCTAAAGGCTCAAAAGCTAAATATGAAATTGATAAAGATTCTGGTTTATTAAAATTGGATCGCGTGTTGTTTTCATCGGTAATGTATCCTGCTAACTATGGCTTCATACCACAAACTTATTGTGATGATAAAGATCCGTTGGATATATTGGTGCTTTGTTCAATTGATGTTTTCCCGATGTCGATAATTGAAGCAAAGGTAGTGGGCGTAATGCACATGGTTGATAATGGCGAGCAGGACGACAAGATCATCGCGGTAGCAAAAAATGATATGTCGGTTAATTATATTAACGATCTGAATGAATTGCCGCCACACGCCATGACCGAGATTGTACGTTTTTTTAAAGATTATAAAAAACTGGAAGGCAAAAATGTAACTATCGAGCATTTATTAGGTGTACGGTACGCGCATAAGGTAATCAACGAAAGCTTGGAATTGTATAAGACTACATTTCCTGATCACCAATAATTAATAGATGGACCCCGGGCATTACGAAATAAGTGTTTTTTACATATTTGCAACCCTCTTTTTGGTTTTGCTTAACGGTTTTTTTGTAGCCGCCGAGTTTGCCATGGTAAGGGTAAGGGGCTCCCAAATTGAAATAAAAGCCAAAGGGGGTAGCGGCGTAGCTAAAGTAGCGCGCGGCATATTGCATAATTTAGATGGGTACCTGGCTGCTACACAGCTGGGCATTACCATTGCCTCGCTTGCTTTAGGTGTTGTTGGCGAAGGTGTTGTTACAAACATTGTTCTACGGGGATTCTTGGCGGTGGGTATTACACTTACCCCTGTATTTATCACAACAAGCCATATTTTGGCATTTACGTCTATCACCATTTTACATATCGTATTTGGTGAGCTGGCGCCTAAATCTATTGCTATTCAAAAATCGGCACGCACAGTGCTGGCTGTTTCATTGCCGTTAAGGTTTTTCTTTGTGTTTTTTAAGCCCTTGATCTGGTTGCTAAACGGCTTTGCTAATTTTATTTTAAGATTATTAGGAATAAACACTTTAGAGGGAGGCGAAGCACACCATAGTTCCGAAGAATTGCAGTACCTGCTTGAGCAGGGTAAAGAATCGGGCGCGTTAGATTCAAGCGAACATGAACTGATCCAGAACGTTTTTGATTTTAACGAGCGTGTGGTTAAAAACATCATGGTGCCCCGTACTAAAATTTCGGGTATCGACATCGGTTCAACCCGGCAGGAGTTGCTGGATATGATCATTGACGAGGGCTACTCCCGGATGCCGGTTTTTGATGATGTAATAGATAAGATCATCGGTATCGTACACGCCAAGGATATTTTGCCGCTGCTTGCCCGTAATGAGGAGATAGCATTGAAAAATATCATTCGCAAACCGTATTTTATTCCCGAAACCAAAAAGATCAATGACCTGATGGCCGAGCTTCAGCAAAAACGTATCCAGATAGCCATAGTGCTGGATGAGTTTGGCGGAACAGCCGGGATGGTTACCCTGGAGGATATTGTGGAGGAATTGGTAGGCGAAATACAGGATGAGTACGATGAGGAAAAACCAATTGTAGAAAAAGTTAACGAGCGTGAGTTTATTGTAAACGCGCTTGCGCCCATATATGATGTAAACGAACACCTGCCCCATGACCTGCCCGAAGACGGCGACTTTGATACGGTAAGCGGCTGGCTGGGCCACATCTTTGGCAAGATCCCCGATGTAGGCGAACAGAAGGAATCAAACGGGTACAACATTACTGTGCTGCGTAAATCCGACCAAAATATTGAATCTGTTAAGCTTGAATTGCTAATAAATGAAGAAGATGCAGTAGATTTACATTAATCTGCTTAGCCAATGCATCTTTTTTATACGCCTGATATTGCCCCCTCGCATCCCCAATACTTTCTTAGTGAAGAAGAAAGCAAGCATGCTATTCGCGTATTGCGGCTGGAGGCTGGCGACGGAGTTCAACTGATTGACGGGCGCGGCGGATTTTATAATGCAGTTATTCATGACGCGCATCCTAAACGCACCATCCTTAATATTACTTCTGTTACCCCCGGTTTTAATAAACGGAACCATTACCTCCACATAGCAGTAGCGCCCACAAAAAGCATCGAACGGCTGGAGTGGTTTTTAGAAAAAGCCACCGAAATTGGTATCGATGAAATATCGCTGATCGTTACCCAACGATCGGAGCGTAAGGAAGCCAAGGTTGACAGGCTAAACAAGATCATTACGGCAGCTATCAAGCAATCGCTTAAGGCATATCATCCAGTATTAAATGATGCGGTTAAACTTAATCAATTATTAACCCAGCCTTTTGATGGGCAAAAATTTATTGCACATTGCGAACCAGGAGAGAAACTCGACTTGCGTAAAGAAATAAACCTGCAAGGCCGTTATTTAATATTGATAGGTCCGGAAGGAGATTTTAGTCCGGCCGAAATTGAACTGGCTTTGGAAAGCGGTTTTAAACCGATAACTTTGGGCGAGGCCAGGCTGCGTACCGAAACTGCCGCATTGGAGGCCTGCTTTGAAGTTAATTTTTTAAACCGGCTATGAAAAAACTCAGTTATATCGTAATAGCTTTTGCTGTATTTGTAGCGATGTGCGGTTTCTGTGCACCCTCGTACAAAATTGCCCGGCTTAAGTACGCCGGTGGCGGAGATTGGTATGGCGACCGCACCGCTTTAACCAACCTGGCGAAATTTTGTAACGAAAACCTGAAAACTAATTTTGACACCGATGATGAGATTGTTGAAGTTGGCAGCGCATCTATATTTAATTACCCGTTTGTTTTTATGACGGGGCATGGTAACGTAATTTTTAGCGACCAGGAAGCTCACAACCTGCGCAAATACCTTACCGGCGGCGGCTTTTTGCATATCGACGATAACTACGGATTGGATAAATTTATCCGGCCGCAAATGAAAAAAGTATTCCCCGAACTTGAATTTGTGGAGCTGCCGCTTAATCATCCCATCTATCACCAAAAATACAGCTTCCCTAATGGATTGCCCAAGATACATGAGCATGATGGTACCCGCGCACAAGGTTTTGGACTGATATACAAAGGGCGATTAGTGTGCTTTTATGACTACGAGTGCGACCTTGGCAACGGCTGGGAAGATTATGGAACCTACGTCGGCGATACGCAGGAAACCCGGCTTAAGGCACTAAAAATGGGCGCCAATATGATGCAATATGTTTTTACGCAGTAGTCCTTTCTGTTAACGGGTTTAAGCTTGCTGCAAATTTTGAGCAACAATTTTCATTTTGCCATAGGGGGCAATCCTGATATTTGCTTAACTTTAATTTATTATCAGTCAAAAAAAAACACGAACCACCAATTCAAATCCCGCATCAGATGTATCAAATAAAAATAAATGACAAGTACGATTTTGAGGCCGTAAGGAGCGGAGAAAGTCTGCTTATCAACAATAAAAGCGCTGCGGCCGATATTAAACATATTAATGGCGGCATTTATCACATTATTGAAGGCAGCCGATCCTACAACGCCGATGTAGTATCTTTTGACAGTGCCGAAAAAAACGCCCAAATTAAAATAAACAATAATACCTACACTATTACAGCAAAAGATCAGTTTGATATTTTGCTGGATAAACTGGGCCTGAGTAGTTTAACCAGCGCGGCGCTAAGTGAAATTAAGGCGCCCATGCCCGGTCTTGTACTCAAAGTATTCGTAACAGAAGGTGATGAAATAAAAAAGGGAGACAATCTTTTAATACTTGAAGCCATGAAGATGGAGAACATTATCAAATGCCCAGCCGATGTAACGATTAAAAAACTCAGGATCAAGAGCGGCGATAAAGTGGAAAAGGGGCAAATTTTGATTGAGTTTTAAAAACTCATTTATTCTCCCCGGTAACTTTGCTATTGTTTTTTTGCCTTTTTGTTAATAACTTACTTTTTTAATAAACATTTTAACTCTATGAAGAAAAATCTACTAACAATTTTGCTGTTATTTTCCTGCATTTCATTCGTTTTCGCGCAAAACCGTGTCATTACAGGTAAAGTAACAGATCAAAAGGATGGTTCGCCCTTACCCGGGGTAAGCGTGACCGTGAAAGGAACTGCCGGTGTTGGCACCCAAACAGATGTAAGCGGGGCGTATAAACTTTCTGTACCTGCTACAGCAAAAACTTTAGTGTTTAGATTTATCGGTTATACACCGGTGGAAATTGCGATAAGCAACAGCGTTATTAATGCGAGCCTGTCCGTTGATTCCAAGCAGCTTAGCGAAGTGGTAGTTGTTGGCTATGGCACCCAAAGCAGGGCTTCGCTAACAGGCTCGGTTTCAAAAATTAAAGGTTCTGACATTGAAAATATTCCGGTACCGAGTTTAGAGTCGGCTATTCAGGGCCGTACACCTGGTGTTTATATTCAGGCGCAAAACGGTAAATTGGGACAGGGCATCCAGGTACGTATCCGTGGCGCTTCGTCGGTATCGGCAGGTAACCAGCCTTTATATGTGGTTGATGGCTTGCCTATCACTGTTGATGATTTTTCAACCAATGGTGCATCAACAAATCCTTTGGTCGATCTTAACCAAAATGATATCGAATCTATTGATATATTAAAAGATGCATCTGCCGCGGCCATTTACGGTTCAAGGGCGTCAAATGGTGTGGTTTTGATTACCACCAAAAAAGGTAAAACAGGTGATACCAAAGTAACTTATAACCAGTATTATGGTTTTAGTAAACCAACACGTGAGCGTCAATTTTTGGATGCGCAGCAATATGTTACTTTGCTAAGATTGGCAGGCACCGCAGGCGGATACTCTACAACTTCGATTGAGAACCGGTTAAAAAGATATGCCGCAGGCAGCGACAACTATAAAACATATGCCGTGAATACTAATTGGCAAAATGAAATAACACAGCATGCTCCGGTGCAAAATTATAATCTTGTATTATCGGGCGGTACCGAAAAAACCAAGTTCTACATATCGGGCACTTATAACAATCAAAAAGGTTTTACAATAGGCAATGCCCTTAATCAATATAGTTTAAGAACCAATATAAGTAATCAGGCTAATAAATGGTTAGAGTTGGGCGCCATTTTAAGTGTATCGCGTACTAAAAACTTTCGTTTAGATAATGACAATCAATTTTCAACGCCGGGTCAAATTGTGGCGCTGTCTCCTATAACGCCTGTTATCGACCCGCGTACTGGTTTAACAAGCGGTGCTCTTGACCCTGCAACCGGTTTGCCAAATGCAAAGTTCCCGGTTTATTACAATCCATTATTGAATTCGCAAAACGCTTATTTTAATACTACCGATTTTAGGAATCTTGGAAACATGTATGCCCAGGTAAAATTACTTCCGTCTTTAAGCTTTAGGTCTGAAGCCGGAGTGGATATACTAAATTCCAGTGAAGATAGCTATTCTGGCGCATTAACGTCACGGAACTCCGGCACACCAAACGGTTCGGGCTTTAATTCATCTGTAACAGCTGTAAACTTTAACACTAATAACTTTTTACAATTTATTAAAGATATTGATAAAAGTAGCTTTAATGCCGTAGGTGGTATGAGCTACCAGCGTCAGCAAAATGATTTAAACTCAATTACCGGTCAGCAGTTTCCGAGCGATGCCTATAAAAAATTAAATTCATCTGCTAATATTATAAATGGTTCATCAGCTTCAACAGCTTACTCACTGCTATCTTATTTTGCAAGGGTAAACTACAAATACGATGAAAAATACTTGTTAACGTTAAATGGGCGCATTGATGGGTCATCAAGATTTGGGGCGAATCATCGCTATGGCTTTTTCCCGGCCGCATCTGCCGGTTGGGTAATATCACGGGAGGGCTTTATGAAAGAACAACAACTTGTATCTGATTTGAAGATCAGGGCAAGCTATGGTTTAACAGGTAATTCCGAGATTGGCAATTTCCCGTCGCGTGGGTTATTTTCTGAATTTGGTTATGCAGGAGTTGCGGGAGCACGGCCCACACAGTTGCCTAACCCTGACTTGAAATGGGAATCCTCAGCGACTTCTAATTTAGGTTTGGACGTAGGCTTTTTTAATGGCAGGTTAAGTGCTCAATTTGATGTTTATTTTCGTAAAACAAAAGATCTGTTATTAAATGTGCAGGTGCCGGCTACTTCAGGCTTTATTACAATAACACAAAATCTCGGTAAGCTTCAAAATAAGGGCTTTGAGATGCAGCTTGACTCGAAAAATATTGTGGGTAAGGAACTAACCTGGAGCACCAGTTTTAATTTCTCGATAAATCGTAATAAAATTACCGATTTGAAAGGTCAGATTATTAAAGGGTCTGGTGATGGCGTTAACCGCGCTATTGAGGGACAGCCGTTAGGTATATTTTATACAGCAGAGTTTGCCGGTGCCGATCCTGCAAATGGTGATGCTCTTTATTACAAAAACACCGATCTTGGCGGTGGCAAGCGCGACAGAACAACTACCAGTGATTACAACGCGGCAACTCAGGTTGTTGTTGGCGACCCTAATCCTAAATTTAATGCTGGTTTAAATAACACGGTAGCTTATAAAGGGTTTGAATTTAGCTTTTTATTACAAGAGGTGTTTGGCGATAAAATTTATAATGGCGGCGGTCAATATATGTCTGTTGGTTTCAATAACGGAGCAGACAACCAAACCCTTGATCAGCTTAATTCATGGAAAAAAGCAGGCGATATAACCAACGTTCCGGAAGCAAGGCTATTTGGCGGTAATGGTGTGTCGCCAAGTTCACGGTATTTAAGCGATGGATCATACCTGCGCTTAAAAAATATTGTTTTGGGCTATAATTTTCCTAAAAGTGTGCTTGAAAAAATTAAATTACATAGCTTAAGAGTGTATGCGCAAGCTACAAATCTGGCTACCTGGACAAAATATAAAGGTGCCGATCCGGAGGTAAATTCAGATGCTTTTTCAAGCAACATTACCCTGAACTATGATTTTTATGCGGTTCCGCAAGCTAAAACAATAACTTTTGGTATTAACGTGGGATTTTAATTTAAGCTGAAGAAAGATGAAAAAAATAAAATATTCAATTATAACATTTAGCGCATTAGTATTGTTATATAATACTGGCTGTCAAAAGCAGCTGGATATTAAGCCGCAGAATTCCGTTGAATCAAATTTAGCGCTTAAAACATCAAAGGATGTGGAGGGAGTACTCATTGGTGCTTATACAGCCGCTGGTTTACGGGGGCTTTATGGGGGGCGCCTACAGGCAACTACCGATTTTTTAGCAGATGATGGTGATTTTCAATATCAGGGAACTTTTTCTGACTATACCGAACTCGATAATAAAAAAATTACTGTTGACAATAATTTTGTTGAAGGCGTTTGGGATTCCGGTTTTAATACCATAGGGGTTTGTAATACGGTTTTAGCCAATTTGAACCTTGTTGTTGCCGCAGACAAAGCAAGGGTAGAAGGAGAAGCAAAGTTTTTAAGAGGGATGACCTATTTTGATCTGGCGCGTGCTTTTGGTAAAGCCTGGAATGATGGCACACCAACTACAAACCTGGCTGTACCCCTGGTGTTAACTCCTACCACTACAATAGCCGGAATACAAAAAGTTAAGCGTAATACCGTTGCCGAAATTTACGCGCAGGCCATAGCCGATTTACAGGTTGCTGAAGCAAACCTTACTAATGACCCTGATCCTGCAGCAAGGACTCCATATGCCGACTCATTTGCTGCATCTGCTGTACTTGCAAGAATATATTTAGCACAAAAAAACTATGCCCAGGCAGAGATAGAAGCCTCCAAAGTTATTGAGTCGGGTGCATTTAAATTAGTTAGCTCTTTTGGAAGTGAATTTCAGCATCCGGCACAAGCTACACGGGTATTTAACAGCACTGAAGATATATTTGCCATTCAGATATCGCCACAAGCTGGCTTTAATGCGTTGAATGAAGTATATGCAAGTTCGGATTTCGCAGGCCGTGGTGAAACGATTATTTTTGATCAGCATCTGGCACGTTATGAAGCCGGCGACGATCGCGCTAATGAATTTTATGATGTTTTTACTTCTAAGTTTAATAACACCTTTGGTAATGTGATAACAATTAGGTTAGCAGAAATTTATCTGATAAGGGCAGAAGCGAGAATTTTGAAAGCAGGGGCCGATTTAGCCGGTGCAGCAGCGGATATTAATATAGTAAGGAATAGAGCCAAATTAGGTAATACTCCGGCAGTTACCGGCATTCAGCTGCTTGTGGCAGTTAAAAAGGAACGCCGCGTTGAACTGCCATTTGAAGGCCAGCGCCTGGGTGATTTAAAGCGCTATGAGGAAAGTACTAATTCAATTGATGGCAATGGAAAACCGGTTACTGTGTTTGTATGGAACTCGCCAAAACTGATTTTTCCGATACCAAAACGTGAGATTGATGCAAACTCAAATCTTACGCAAAACGCAGGTTATTAATTTAGCCTGACTATAATTGTAAAAGCCCCGATAGCTTCATGTTATCGGGGCTTTTTGCTGCATTTGAAACTTATAAATGAGGGGATAAAATACGTTATGGGTAGTGGTAAAATTTGGCGAAACTCTGAAGGGGGAATGACAACGATTTAATCCCCAATGTCATGCCGAACTTGTTTCGGCACCCCACATGCTAAGTGTACTTCATACGGGTCACCTGTCTTGTGGGATCCCGAAACAAGTTCGGGATGACTTCAGTTTTTCAACTTGTCATGCTGAGCCTGTCGAAGCATAGTGGGCAAAGGCCTCTACGCGCGACCCTTCGACAGGCTCAGGGTGACAGGCCTGCGCACCTCGAAAAGAAAACATGCCATGGGTAGCCTGTCGAAGCATGGTGGGCAAAGGCCTCTCCGCGCGACCTTTCGACAGGCTCAGGGTGGACAGCCCTACGCAATCGAAATTACAACATGTCATGGAGAGTTGTAAAATTTGGCGAAATTCTGAACGAGGAATAACGTTGTAAAAGGCTGTCACGTTAAGTCTGCAAATGCTCTGACCGCGGCAACCTTTCGATGGATCAAGATTTGACAGTCCTGCGCCCGTCGAAAATAGAACATATAATGGAGTAGATACTGGGTTAAGCCCTGTGTCCTTTCCTGATAAATCAAAAAAGGCCATTCAATTTTGAATGGCCTTAATACTTAAGTTTAAAATTGGGTATCTTATTTAGCCTTATATGGCTTTGCTTTTTTTACCGGATAATGTGGCTTGCCGTTAGGGTAAACTTCCGGAGCGCCTACTAAGGTCATCGCGCAACGGAAACCAACTTCGGCACTTGACTCGTCCTCGTCCATAAAACGGCGGGTTGCCGGGTTCATCCAATAAGCAAGGTCATTCCATGAACCGCCTTTATAAACTTTCGAATGATCATTTACTAATGAGGTGGTACCATACAGCGCAGTACTAACAGTATCTTTTTCGCCCCTGAAATCGGGATCATATTTTTTGCCCGAATCTTTAACTAATGAAGCAACTGCAGCTTTAGTTGCGGCCGCGTTGGCAGGTGTTCCGGGAGCTGCAACGGCGCCGTTAGCAGGTGTGCCTTGCGCAGGTGTACTGTTAACGGTGTTGGGATCCTGGCCTTGCTGTAATGCAAGGTAATCGGCATATTTCATTTTTTTGTTTGACTTGGCCGGATCTTTAATCGGCTTGCCATATTTGTCTTTAGCGTATAAGCCTTTTGATGGGTCGGCTAAGCGTTTGTTGGTATACTGGTTACCACGGAAAGGGTTAAAATCTTCAAATTCTTCAAAGGATGTTTGGCGGTAAGTATCCTGCACCCACTCGTTAACATTGCCCGACATTTGGTAAAGGCCAAAGTCATTTGGCGGATAGGTACGTACCGGAGCAGTTATGTCGGCTTTATCATTCAGGTAACCGCCCACACCCATGTTATCGCCTGCGCCTCTTTTAAAGTTGGCCAAAATTAAACCACGGGTTTTACTTTTTGCCGAACGAACGCCCATGCCGTTCCACGAATACATTTTACCGTCATCAATGTTTTCAAACTGAGTGTTGCCGGCCAACGCCAATGCAGCATATTCCCACTCAGCTTCTGATGGTAAACGGTAAGCTTGTTTTAATATACCATCTTCCATACGTACCGGCCTTACAGGTTTTGCATTTTTACCTGTTCCTGTAACAGCGTTGGGGCTTAAGTTAGGAAGCATTTTTTTACCGTCTACGCCGGTTCCTCTCATCTGTCCGTTAAGATAAATATCGGTATTAAAAGGCTGCGATGATCCGTTTGCGGCTGCTGCGCCGCCACCTTTTTTACCTTTTGCATTTTGGTCTTTCCAGGTTACTAAACGACCGGTTTCACGCAAAATATTTTCATTGGTACGGTCGGTACGCCATGAGCAATAATCTTGTGCCTGATCCCAGCTAACGCCAACAACCGGGTAATCCTGAAATGCAGGATGACGGAGGTAGTTATCTACATAAGGATCGTTATAAGACAATGGTTTACGCCAAACCAAGGTATCTGGTAAAGCGTTGTAATACAATTCGCGGTCTTGCGGGAAGGTTATGCTTAGCCAGTGCAGGTAATCCAGCCAATCCTGGTTAGCCACTTCTGTTTCGTCCATATAAAACGAAGGTACAGTTACCCTGCGCCTAACATTGTTATAATCATAAGTAACATCCTGGTCGGCACTGCCGCCCATTACAAATGTACCACCTTCAATAGGTACCAGGCCCGGGCCTGGTGCGGGATGTGTTTGCCTGTAACGCTCGTAGCCACCATTGCTTTTGTTATTATAAACTAAACCGGTTTTTTGCGATGCCGGTGGTTTACTACAGCTGCTTACCAATGCACATGCGGCCGCAAGGGCTAAAGCAGTTTTAGTAAAAAGTATTTTCATAATTTTACAATTATATTAATGACGTAAATTTAGAAAAAAATGGACATAATGCTAACGCTAATGTATCTTCTTCTAAATAAATCAAACAATTATTGATGCTTTTAACGTAAAAGTAGTGTTGTTAGTTGCAATATTTTGTTTTTTTTGATGATTTGCAACAAAATATTCGTGCAAAAAAACCAATGTAAATTATAAATCTATATTTATCAATTTAAATAATAAAGCTAAATTGCACCCAATGAAGTTTTTTACAATTCGGAATATAACCTTCTTATCATTGTATTTTGTGCCATTTACAGTTGTGGCGCAAACAAGTACTGATGGTAGTACATATAGAGGATCGCGCGTTGAGGTGCCTTTTTTGAACATTACCCCCGATTCGCGTTCGGGTGCAATGGGCGAGGCCGGTGTTGCTATTTCGCCGGATGTTAATGCCAATTTCTGGAACCCTTCCAAGCTTGCTTTTGTGGAAAGTAACGACGCACTTTCGCTATCGTATTCTCCATGGTTGAGGCATCTTGTGCCCGATATTAGTTTATCATATTTAAGCTATGCCCATAAATTGGATGATCGTAATACCCTTGGTGCTTCATTGCGTTATTTTAACTACGGATCGCTTCAATTAAATGACGATTTTTCCAATAGCCAGGGCACTTATACGCCAAATGAATTTTCGCTTGATGTTAGCTTTGCACGTAAATTCGGCGAAAATTTTTCGTTAGGGCTAACCGCGCGTTACATTCATTCAAGTATTTCCAGTGTTTCATTTGCCACGGCAGGGTCAACCCAAACAGGCAGGGCCGGTAATGCTTTTGCTGCCGATGTATCTATGTTTTACAAATTGCCTTATGGCGATAATAACCTGTTTGCTTTTGGCGCCAATATATCCAATATCGGCACAAAAATCAGCTATACAACCAATGGGCCTAAATATTTTTTACCTGCCAATTTAAAGTTAGGCGCCGCCAATACCTGGAATCTTGACGAAAATAACCAGATAACGATTGCTTTTGATGTAAATAAACTATTAACGCCTACGCCCCCTATAAAAGATGCAAACGGTAAAATTATAAGCGGTAAAAATGATGATGTATCGGTACCATCGGGCATTTTTCAGTCATTTGGCGATGCCCCCGGCGGTTTTAATGAAGAATTGAAGGAAATAAGCTTATCGCCAGGTGCCGAGTACTGGTATAATAACCAGTTTGCAATAAGGGCCGGTTACCTATACGAAAACCCAAGCAAAAGCGACAGGCGCTATATAACCCTCGGGTTTGGCCTTAAATATGATATTTTTAAGTTCGATTTCTCCTACCTGGCAGCAAGCCAGCAAAATAGTCCTTTGGCCAATACCTTGCGTTTTAGTTTGTCGGCAAGTTTTGGCGGTACCTCCAATGTATCAAAATAATAATGGGTAAAATTAAAGTAGGGTTTGGTTTTGATGTTCACCAGTTACGTGAGCAGCACCCATTTATTTTAGGCGGGGTTAATTTAGAACATCACGCAGGCGCTTATGGCCATTCAGATGCCGATGTGCTTTTGCATGCCATTTGCGATGCCTTGCTTGGCGCTGCCAACATGCGCGATATAGGTTTTCATTTTTCCAATACTGATAACCGATGGAAGGGTATCAGCAGCCTTATCCTGCTTCAGCACGTGGTTGAATTAATAAAAGAAAAAGGTTTTAGCATTGGCAATATTGATGCCATGGTATGTTTGGAAGCACCAAAGATAAACCCGCACATCCCGGCTATGAAGGTTCATATAGCAAAGGCCGCTTCTATCAGCGAGGATGACATCTCTATCAAAGCAACTACCAACGAGCAATTAGGCTTTATAGGCCGGGAAGAAGGTGTTGTAGCTTATGCGGTTTGTTTGATAGAGAGAGATTAGCTACGGCTTATGACGCTTTCTGATTTTGCTTTAAGCGAGCAGTAAGATTGTCCTTAATCAAAAGAATACGATAGATAAACCTGTTAGCAGCATGAAGCCCATAAAAGACTTTCGAAGTTTTTAAAACTTCGAAAGTCTGGCTTAAAATACCCATCGTTGAAGGAAGGCATTTGCTGCCCGGCGCTCTTTTACATATATCGCTTAGCCAGCCAATATATAATAGCGGCAATTAACAGCACCGCAATGATAATATATATTGATGAGTTACTCTTCTTTTGATTACCCTTTACATTTACATTGCCCGTCCGCTTTAGCACGCCCCATCCGCTTAACTCGCCTTTAAGGGCTTTACGCATCGATTTAAACAGTACGTAATACATCAGCTGCCTCCACAAGAAACGTTGCGGTATAATGTAAATAAGCTTCCTGTAATCTTCCTTTTCCATGCGGAAAGCTATAATGCCCACGATAAAATCGACAACCACGAAGGCCACATAATAGATAAGCATTTTTTCCGGCTTCTCGCCAAAGATGGCGAAGATCATCATCAGATCGGCCAATGGGGAAAATAGTGGCAGTATAATCTGGAAGATGAGAATATTGGGCATACCCACCATCCCGAAGAATTTATATTTTTTGTTAAACAAAGCGTCGCGGTTTTTCCAGAAACTCTGAATAACTCCAAAACTCCAGCGGAAGCGCTGTTTAAGCAGCATGTTAATGGTCTCGGGCGCTTCGGTATAAGCAATGGCCTCGGCACAATTTCTTACAATATAGCCCTGTTTAAGGATACGCATGGTTAAATCGCAATCCTCGGCCAGTGTATCGTAGGTAAAGCCCCCTGCCCGGAAGATGGCCGATTTGCGGAACGCCCCGATAGCACCGGGTACTACTGTAATGCTATTGATGAGGTCAAACGCGCGGCGATCCATATTTTGGGCGGTAATATACTCTATCGATTGCCAGCGGGTAATGATATTGGTTTCGTTACCAACTTTTACGGTACCTGCCACAGCGCCAATTTCCTCGTCGGTAAAGTAACTCATCAGGTGATAAATGGCGTCGTTTTTTAGTTGTGTATCTGCATCAATACAAACTACAAAATCGCTGGTGGCATGGGTTATTCCAAAGTTTAGCGCCGATGCTTTGCCCCCGTTAGGTTTAGTTAATATTTTAACCAGCGGATGGCCCCCATAAGCAGCAGATACTATCGCAAAAGTGTCGTCCTTTGATCCGTCGTCAATAAAAATAATTTCGAAAACAGGGTATTCTGTTTTTAGTAAACTTTGTATAGTGGCAACGGCATTTACCTCTTCGTTATAAGCCGGTACGATAATACTTACCGGGGGCAGGGGCAAATTGTCGCCGCGCAGTTTTACCGTTTTTTTGTTCTCGCTGTTTTGTTTTACCGCCAATATAGCAATTAAAACAATGCGGCCGATAGCCAGGAATATAGCCGACAAAAACACATATATCAAAAACCAGCTAAAATAGTAATAGGCATGTACTGCAATATCATACATCGGGCCAAAAATGCCGGTATGGTCGTCCTTTATAGGGGGCATCAGGTCATCCTTGGTTTTGTCAAGCACATCGGCAATGGTGGTAAACTCGTAGCCATGTGTTTTAAAGTAATGGACAATAGCGGGCAATGCCTTTACAGTTTCTTCGCGGGTATCGCCGCCGGCATCATGCAACAGGATCATCGACCCATTGTTGGCTTGCCTGATAGTGCGGGCAACAATGCTGTCGGCTGTTACGCCGGGCTGCCAGTCCCATGGGTCAATAGATTCGCCAATGGTGATATAGCTTTGCCTGCGGCTTTCGGCAACAGGAATAACCTCGGCAAGTGTTTCGGGCTCGGCATCGGCGTTAAACGGGGGGCGGAACAATATGGTACTGCGCCCCGTAACCGATTCGATAATTTTGCGGGTGGCATTTAGCTCCAGCACCACGCGTTGCAGGCTGATGGTTGATATATCCGGATGAAAAAAGGTGTGGTTCCCAATTTCATAGCCGTCCTCGTAAATGCGCCTTAGGATGGCTATATTTTTTTCGGCCATGGAGCCCACTACGAAGAAGGAGGCCGGAACTTTTTCTTTTTTCAGGATATCAAGAATGCGCGGGGTATAATCCGGGTCGGGGCCGTCATCAAAGGTTAAAACAACTTTTTTGGGCTTGTATCCATACTTACGGATCATATACTTGGTAGGCAGCCTTTTATAAGTTTGGGCGGTGATGGTATAGTTGCTTGTATCCAGTTTTACATCAATCTCGCCGGTTTGCGGAGTGGTAATTAAATCCAACACTTCGCCATCTCCATCATACTCAACATTTTTACGGCTGTTTAAACCAACAGATGTTAACCTGCGCATATCTACACCCGTTTTGCGCAACGAATCGATAGATAGGTTTTTTTGGAAAAACGACCAAAGTCTTGGGTCTTCGGTACCCATGCGCCATAGGGCCACACCGCCTGTTGCCCAATCGTCGGCCATGCGGATAACGTTAAAGTTGGTAGCCGCATCGGCAAAGTAAATATCATGATCAAGGCTGTCCTTGTCCATATATGCAAAATGCGAGTTGGCCGAAATGGGGTCGAAAGTGATTTTACTTTGGTTTTCCTGGGCGGTACTGATGGCTTGCTGATAACCTATGGATTTACCAATGCTGGTTTCGCGCCAGTCATAAGCGCCACCCGCAAAGGTTAAAATGATTTTTTCGCTGGGTACTTTGCTGCATACATCATCCAGCATTTGCTCAACCCAGTGCTGGTTTGATAAATCGCCGGGGTTGCTTAATTCATTATGTTCATCAATGGCCATAATGAACAGGAAATCGTTAACATGCTGTAATCGTACAATATCGTAAGCTTCATCTTCGGCCACCACGTTTTGTGTAACCAGAAAACCCTTAGCCTTTAATATTTTATAAAGTTCGGTTTGAAAAGCGATATAAGTTTTGCTGTTACGGTCCTTTATTTCGTCCAGGTCAACATTGATGCCTTTGAACTTGTATTTCGTAAGGGCGTTTATAATGCTATTGATAAAGCCGGCCCGTAAAGCAGGGTTTTTAATAATGCGTTCAACATCCTTACTATCATAGCCACCCTGCTGGTTGTTTTTATTAACATAGTTTGATAGTGTGAGAATAATTGGCTTATTGTATTTTTTATTAACGTTGATGAGTCCGGTATCAACTTTGGCGATAACAGTATCAACACCGGGCAAAATGGAAAAGCCTTCACTTACCACCATATCCAGCTTTGGCATATTATCCAGCAGCGAATAATAGGCCTGCGGCTCCCAGGGGCGGTAAAAGGCGACATTCAGGCGGTCTTTATTGTTGGGGTGCTTACGCTGGTGTTGTCGTTTGGCACGTTCAAGCGCTTCAATTTCGCCTTTTTGTATCTTGAATGACCTGTATTTGGTTGACCGCTTGATTTGCGCAAGCTCTTCTTTCGACATTTTTTTTGGTGCCAGGTCAAGGCTCGGCAGGCTGGGGTAATAGGTAGATTTAATGGTAACTATAACGGCTATAATGCCTACTACCAAAAATGCCAGCAGTACGCGGCTGAGCCATTTAAAGCGGTTCCATCTGCCTGGAGTATCTGCCTGAAAAATTTGCTTATTTGAAGCCATTAAGTGAGATTACTTCTGATTTAAAAGTATGGGGAACAAATGAAGATATGATGAATGGACCTTGCAGATTACTTATGTGTTTTGCCCGGTTCGAGGTCCGAAAAATCAACACCGCATTTACAATTGCCACCGCAGCTTTTTTTGGCCGTGAGGCTTTTATATAACATACGGCCAACATAAAAAACAGCAGCGGCAAAAAGAAGAATAACTAAAATTACCTGGATGTTCATAGTGCAAAAATACTTAATTTTTAATATATACGTACAGACACTTTTAATAGTATATGGTTTAACGTGGCATAAAGGCAATTGTTCCGCCAACCCAATCAAAATCTTTATTATATCGAACGCCAATCATCTTTCCACGGCTTAACCGGGCCAAATTTATGGACAGTGTGGGTTTTTCGTCGCTATCCGGCCATAGGTACAACAACCTTATTTCGGCTTTAACGCCACCATCGGGCGATTGTACAACTGGCTCATAGTTGACTTTTTGCTGTAATATCCAATTTTCGGGGTCTTTAATACTGCGGATATCATCCAAAGTAACGTCAATAATTACACCCTGCCCGGCAAAAGAAAACAGGGGTTTTAATACATAGTTTTCCAGGTTGGCTGGCAGATCATCTACCTGGTGCAAAAACTGTGTTTTGGGGATGTAATCGCCGCTTAAAAACGGCATGGTAAATTTACTTATCCGGTAAAACCAATTGGGGTGTGTTATCCACTCTACATCAACGGGCTTCCTGATATCAACAACCTTTTCAAAAATCCCGGGATCGTTATCAATTTCATCAAAAATCAACCGGTTGTAAATGCGTTTAATTAATTGGAGGTCGCCATCCGCTTTATAAAATAACTGATTGCCTTGCTGCACCAGGTCGGTTAAAGAAACTACCGGGATACCCAGGTATCTTTCGGTAAGATAAAAATCAACTGCGGTTTTTTGTTCCGTGGCATTTACATCCATCAAAACAACTTCGCTTGGTTTGCAATCGCCTATAATTGTTTTCCTGAGCAGGCCGATGTAGCCATCCCTGTCCATGCCATTAAAATAAGTAGTTTCATCACCGGCGATATCAAAAACATCTGCATAAACATCGCCCAGCAAAACCTGGAACCCATATAATGACGGAAAACCCTGCATTTCTATCAGTTGGGGTACAATATTGCCATGGGTATCTTTACAGATTCCAAAATCAAGCGCTATAAAGTGAGGTTGGTTGTTCTCATTCGCAACACGCCACTTATCGGGGATTGCCCGTTCGGTAAGTTCCTTAAAGCCGGGCTGCAGTATAGTGCCGATAATGTCATCACCGGCGGCTATCAGCCTGTCTCGAAAATCGGCCGTCAAAAAAACAGGCGTCTCGGCCACGCGGAATTGCACCGGGCTGTGCAAGCCCTCGTTAAGTTTGTTCAAAAACTCCTGGTATTTGGCATCGGTAAAGCCTGCGTTAAATGTTTTCCTGGCTGATGGGTTCATAAGGTGTTTGGATAATATTTTTTGCTACCCATTACACGGTGAGTTATAGAATGCAGGGCGGCCTGTCATCCTGAGCCTGTCGAAGGACGCGCGGAGAGGCCTTTGCCCACTATGCTTCGACGGGCTCAGCATGACGGCCCTTTTGTGATGTAACTACACCTTCAGAATTCCCGAATTATACAACCCGCCATAGCGGGCATTTTGCTACAATACGTTTATAAACAAACTTAACCAATTTAGTTTATCATTTTAAAAGCAGTTTATCTTTAATGCCTATTCAAATACTTTTCGCCTTTAACCTTTCGCCTTTAACCTTTCCCTTATCTAAATAAAAATTCCTTAATTTGCCTTGTCAATTAAAACTTAAACCTGGCATTACTACTTTATTTATTCAATGTATAAGAAAAAGATAACCGTTGTTGGCGGAGGAAGCTGGGCTACAGCCAATGTAAAAATGTTGGTTGATAACACTACAGAAAAAGAAGTTTTTTGGTGGATGAGAAATGCACAGGCTGTAGAACATTTGCATAAGTTTGGCCATAACCCTTATTATTTAAGTTCGGTTGAAATAAAGCTGCCTAATGAAAATATATCAACAGATTTAAAATCGTTGATACAGGTGGCTGATATTGTATTATTAAATGTGCCCGCCGCATTTTTAAAAGAAGCCTTAACCGGCATTACCCCACAGGATTTGGCCGGTAAAAAAATCGTATCGGCTATAAAGGGTATAGTGCCCGATGAAAATTTAATTATCGGGGAGTTTTTGCACCAAAAGTATGGTATCCCGTTTGAAGATTTTATAGTGATAAGCGGGCCTTGCCACGCAGAAGAAGTTGCATTAGAAAAACTGTCTTACCTTACCATTGCATCGGGCGATGCGGCCTTGGCCACGGAGTTTGCAGGCCTGATTAATACCCGGTACATCAAAACCAATGTATCTGATGATATTTATGGTACCGAATGGGGTGCCGTGTTGAAAAACGTATACGCCATTGCCGGAGGTATTTGTCACGGAGTGGGATATGGTGATAATTTCCAGTCGGTGCTGATCTCGAACGCAATACGCGAGCTGGAAAGGTTTGTTGATGTGGTGCACCCCATTAACCGGGATATTAAAGAATCGGCCTACCTGGGCGATTTGCTGGTTACCGCTTACTCGCAGTTTAGCCGCAATCGTACTTTTGGCAATATGATAGGGAAGGGGTACACCGTTACATCGGCCCAACTGGAAATGAATATGATAGCCGAGGGTTATTATGCAGTAAATTGCCTACAGCAGGTTAACAAACAGTACAAGGTAAATATGCCCATTTGCGATGCTGTTTATGCTATTTTGTATCAAAAACGGTCGCCGGTTGTTGAAATGAGACTTTTGGCCGAGAAATTGAGTTAATGGTAATAATATTAACTCAATTTGTTGATAACCATGAAAAATCTATTCAAAATCGCAATGTTTGCAGCCGGTACATTTATAGTATCGCCAGCATTTGCACAAACCCACAAAGACAGTACAATTGGACATAAAATTTCAAAAACTGCCAAAAATGTCGGTCACAAAACATCCCAGATTGCGGCTAACGGCGCATCGGCGGTAGTTGATAAGAAGTATGAAGGAAAGGTTGCTCCCGGAAACCATACTGTTTACATCAACGAGCATGATAAGTACTATTACGTAAACAAAAAAGGCCACCGGGTTTACATAAAAAAATCTCAGCTTATTGATAAACCGGAAAAATAAAAGTTGTATCTTAACAGTGTAGGCTTAGGCCTGCACTTACCGTGTTTGCCATGAAAAAATATTCTTTAGTGATGTCCGCTGTTTATGCCCTTATGGTGTTTGCATTTGCATGTAACAGTAACAAGGCTACAAAAAGTGAGGTTAACAAAAAATTAATGGGCAAATGGGTATCAAAAGATGGTGCTACTAAACTGGAGATAACAGAAAAAGGTTTTACTACAGATGATGGACAACCGATTACTGAAGATTATTTTATGCAAAAAGATACCATTTTTACATCGTACCAGGGTAGCAGGCCATATACTAAATTCCTGATAAAAAACCTGGATGATCATAAACTCACCCTCTTTTACCCGGATTCGGATTTGGTGGAGTTTGCGAGGTAGGGGCTGTGAGCGGTGAGTAGAGAATGGTGAGTGGTTTTATGGGGAAGGTTGAGATCTTCTTTTCGTGTGACTTGTCCTGATTGTGTAAATCCCAATCAGGATAAGTCACAGTGGGAAGTAAATAAAAAACAAAAGCCCTCATGCTGGCGGCATTGAAGGCTCTGTTAACAAAACTAAACTAAAACTCGCTTCCTTACCAGGGGAAGCCATGAAAACTATCTTTTATTCAGTAGTAAGTATTTAGTATCAAGTAGTAAGACATTAAGCCCCTGTCGAAGCTGTCTTGCTACTTGATACTTACTACTTGATACTAACTTTAGAATCTTCTTTTGCGTTCCGGGCGATCTTCGCGGGGTTTGCCCGAGAAATCGCGGAAGCCACCACTACGACGATCTCCACCGCCTGAGTTGCTTCTTTCGCCACCACGGTAACCACCGCCACCTTCTCTGCGTTCGCCACCACGGTAACCGCCTTCGCGACGGTCTCCACCACGGTAACCACCACTGCTTTCACGACGGTCGCTGGTGCCTTCGCCGGATACTTCTATCCGTACGGGGCGGCCTTTGTACTCAGCATCCTTAAAGGCGGCGCTCACTTTCTCTACATCCTCGTTAGGTACTTCGAAGAAAGAGTAAACACCCTTAACATCTATTTTACCAACACTGCGGCCGCTAATTTTTGATTGATTGCAAATGTAACCTAACAAATCGCCGCGATTAAATTCATCAACCGAACCTAAGTTTATAAATAAACGGGTGTAAGCAGACGGACCGCTTGAAGCGCCACGTTCGCCACGCTCACCGCGGTCATCCCTATCCCTACGATTGCCTTCTTCAACGCTTGCGTTAAGGTCTGGTGCGTTTTTGTAATAATCAAGGAAACGGTTAAATTCAATTGATGCAAAGCGTTTGATAAACTCTTCTTTGCTCATATCCTTAAACTCGTCCATAATACGCGGGATGTATTGCTCAATTTGCTGCTCATTAACCTGTACGTTATGTACTTTATGAACAATAGAGAATAATTGTTTTTCGCAAACATCAAACCCTGTTGGTATTTCGGCTTTAACAAAGCGTTTACCCAGGGTGCGCTCAATCTGGCGTATTTTGCCTAATTCTTTGGCGTTAATAATGCTGATAGATACACCTGTTTTACCGGCACGGGCTGTACGGCCGCTACGGTGGGTGTAGTTTTCAACCTCATCTGGTAACGAGTAGTTAATAACGTGTGTTACATCATTAACATCAATACCACGTGCGGCAACGTCAGTAGCAATTAACAATTGCAGGCTGCGCTCGCGGTAACGTTTCATTACTTTATCGCGTTGTTGTTGCGACAGGTCGCCGTGTAAAGAATCGGCATTGTAACCGTCTTTGATCAGGGCTTCTGCAATATCCTGCGTTTCAATTTTGGTACGGCAAAATACGATACCAAAAATATCAGGGTTAAAATCAACAATACGTTTAAAAGCGGCATACTTATCACGGGCACGTACAATATAGTACTCGTGCTCAATGTTGGCATTACCGGTGTTTTTTGTGCCCATGGTAAGCTCAAATGGCTCATTCATGTACTTTTTCGCTATACGGCGAACTTCAGTTGGCATGGTGGCCGAAAACAGCCAGGTTTTTTTCTCGTCCGGAGTGGTAGATAAGATATTATCAATGTCTTCCTGAAAGCCCATATTGAGCATTTCATCAGCTTCATCCAATACTACAAATTTTACCTTCGAAAAATCTATCGCCTTACGGTTAATGATATCAAGCATACGGCCCGGAGTGGCCACAACGATCTGTACGCCGCGTTTAATCTGGCGTAACTGATCCATGATGCTTGCTCCGCCATAAACGGCTACAACGTGAACGTTGTCCATTTTTTTGGAGTAATTTTTAATGTCGTTCGTGATCTGTAAACAAAGTTCACGTGTTGGGCATAAAACAAGTGCCTGTGGATGATTTTCTTCAAAATCCAACAGCTCTAATAATGGTAGGCCAAAGGCAGCAGTCTTACCGGTCCCGGTTTGGGCTAATCCGACAAAATCGTTGCTGCCTGTTAACAATACCGGAATTGACTGTTCCTGGATTGGCGTTGGGTTTTCAAACCCTAACTCAGAGATGGCATTAACAATATCATGACGGATTCCCAGTTGAATAAATGGGTTCATGAATTAAAATAACGAATTTGGCAACATCGCCAAATCGGGCGCAAAGATAGCGTTAATATTTTTCAAAAGCAATAAGTGTATGCAAACAAAAACGGTTTTGCGCAATCTATTTTGAATTTGGTGTTAATAGCCTTTAAAATAGCAACTTAATTGTTGATTTTGTAATTTTTTAACGCGATTTGGGGTGGCAGAATATATAAATACGTTTTGATGCGCCGCCGGTTATTTTATTAAACACCTCTTTCCACCTAATGTATGATACAACCGTAAAACTTTTTTTTAATTTACCGGCACTATTCAGACACGGAAACTAAGATTAGCAAGTGCTTACCCCATTAGGATAGTCAGTAAATAAGTGCTAACATAAAGAAGTATTTGGGTTGGGTCATTAAGTGGGAACACGTAAGACGCTTTTCTTTCCTTATTGTTTTTCGGCGGGTTGTAGCAAAACAAAGAAGTCAATCACTAATGAAACCACTTTGTTATCCTTTGTCATGCCCCAATATACCGGATAAGTCCCATCGCCATACCCTGATTGAAACATCATAATATTATTGCTCGTATTTGGAATTTTGAAATTTATCCAGTCGCCGGCATCATTTGGATTATTTGGTTCTTTAGCATTCTTTTTAAATTCGGCTGCAAGGAAGTCATCGTAAATATTTCCACCTGGATTTTTAACCATGAATTTTTTTTCAAAGTTATTATATTCAATGCCTGCGTTATAATCAAAAAAGCCGGCTAATCCTGCGTCAACAGGAAATCCGAAAAAGGCATCTTCGCCTTTCAATTTAGAAATATCATCGCCATCTTGCGTTGCAAGAACCCACTTGTCTGCCTTTTTTGAGCTGAACTCTAATTTGGCAACTGCATACCTGTCTCCCGATTGTTTAGTTTTCGCTATATATATTTTAACTGGATATTTTCCTGGTCTAACAGTTTTAGTCAATGGTGGTGTATTTGGAAGAACGAGGGGGTCACAAACGACAATTTTCCCGGTTGGAATATTAAGTTTACCTATTTCAAGTAGTTCCACCGCCACACCGTCAACTATATCGTTTTCAAAAATCTTGTTATAATCTACATGGGATAATCTTTCCGTCTGCTTGGTTTTACTCTTAACAATCTTGAGTTTTTCCCCCTTGTTTTGATGGACTGGATTAGAACAACTCGCAATTATTAGAACAGTCATTAGTATAAGGCTTCTCATTGTTAGACCGCTGTCAATGATTTGACTATAACCGGAGCTTTTGGCATTAAAATTCAACCGAGATAGAAATTTTAATTTTTTACTTTCAGCAGATTTCATAACAAACCCATTACTTAATTTTATATAAATGTAACCGATCTATCGTTTCCTGTCTTCCATTAAAAACGTGAATGAAGATATTTGTATCGCATAAAATCATAATTAACCAATTAAATAGATCGGTTTCTTTGCCATGCTTCTTTGCGTATATTTTCTAATGACCTTGGTTTGTTTGTCCATATACCAAACAGGCTATCAGGGTCGATTTTTTTATCGCCTTTGGTCATAGGTATATCAACATCGGTAGACACGATTTTAACCGTATTTATTTTGAATGACTCTAAGAAAGCGGAGAGTCTTTTTAATTCACACTTATTATCTATTTCAATAGTTATCCGCATTGTAAAGCGTCCTTTTTACTTTATGAAAACAGGATGGTAACAAAGTTACTACATTAACATGAACATATAAAGTTTTATCATATTAATGGCTTGGCTAAATAAAAGGAAGAAAATGACCTAAATGAATGTCGGCATTCAGTATAAAAATTATCTCAACCTATCGGCCGATTTAATCAGCTTTTCATCGTTTTTAATGCCTTTGGTAGCCAATAACAACATAACAATGCTTATAGATGTTAGGAACAACCCAATACCCATGGAGTGCGTATCCAACTGAACGCCTTCGCCAACTGCTTTTTTTACAGTTTGCGCCATCCAGAAGCTGTATCCGAATAATATCAGTATAGCGCCATAGCAGAAAGCCAGTTGCTGTTTGCGGTTTTTGAAAAGGAAAATAATAACCAGCGGAATAAGGGCTACCACAGCTGTTATGGCGGTGAGCGCTGTAAAAGATTCGATATGTTTTTGCACACCGTTAACATTCTGAAAAATGCCGGTGACGGTAATAGTTACCGAAGCGTTATTTACGTAAACGTTATGGGCCAGCGGAAAAAAGTAAAGGGCAAACAGCACCAGGCTGGCTGCAAGCAGGTAAATGCTTTGTATTCGTTGTAGCATAATATTAAAATTATGAAGGCAAATATAGTTGTTTTAATTATTGCCTTAAGTCGATTTTTATCGTTTCACGGGTTTGCCTTTGATGAAATTATTATAGTGTATTTAAACAGATTTTCCAATTAACTATTAAGTGATGACCCCAAGGTTACGGTAAACCGCCTAACCAGGCAGTTGAAGATAAGCTGATGTTTGAATGGATTTATACAGAATACATTACCCAACCATCTGCCGGTTAAGCAATAGCTTTCGGCGGAACGTTTTGGATATTTTTAACCATTGGATACTTTGACCAAATTTTGAACATGCCAAGCCCGTCATAATAATTAACTTTGCCACGTGACGGCTAAACAACGCTATTTTATTGAATTGGCTTATGATGGCACAGCCTATCATGGCTGGCAAATACAACAAAACGCCCACAGCGTTCAGGAAGCTTTAAACAAAGCGCTAAGTACCATCCTGCGCCAACCCATAGAAACAACCGGCTGCGGCCGAACCGATACAGGCGTGCACGCCAAAGAGTTTTTTGCCCATTTTGACGCCCCACACCCCCCTGAAGGGGGAGTAAGCGTGTTAGAAAGCACCCCCTTCAGGGGGCGGGGGGGGCTTAACGCTATTTTACCACCAGATATCGCCATAAAAAACATTATCCCTGTTAGCCCAGACGCGCATGCCCGTTTTGATGCCACGCTGCGGTCGTATCAATACCATGTTCATTTTAATAAAGATCCGTTTTTAAGGGGATACTCCTGGCAGCTGCGCGATGTGCCAGATGTGGAACTGATGAACCAGGCCGCAGCTATGATAATGGATTATATTGATTTTAGTTGTTTCAGTAAATCAAATACCCAGGTAAAAACCAATAACTGTAAAATAAGCCGCGCCGAATGGGTTCAAACCGAGCAAGGTATGGTATTCCATATTTCGGCCGATAGGTTTTTGCGCAATATGGTACGCGCTATTGTAGGTACCCTGATGATGGTAGGCAAAGGTGAAATTCCACCCGAAGCGGTGCGCCAGATCATCGAAAGCAAAAACCGATCAAACGCGGGCATGAGCGTACCGGCCTGTGGGTTGTATTTAACAGAAGTGAAATATTAGCCAGCCCCTAACCCCCTGAAGGGGGAACAATAGCTGGCAAGGCAAAATTTATAACTTACATTATCTTTTATCTTTGAAAAAGTGGATAAGAATAAAAAACATACCGATACAAAAGTTCCCCCTTCAGGGGGCGGGGGGGGCTCTGCCGGGGGCTCCGTTACCGGGAAAGCGCTTGATTGGAAATTGTTAAAACGGGTAATGCGTTATGTAAAGCCCTATAATACCACGTTTGTGATAGCCGCTTTTTTAACGGTGTTTTTGGCAGTTGGCGCATTGCTGCAACCCATTCTGATTCAACGTACGCTGGACGTAAATATCCTGAATGACGATTACAACGGCTTGGTTTTTATGGTTGGCCTGATGGTGGTGCAACTGGTTATTCAAACCGTGGCGCAGTATTACCAAACTTATTTAACAAACACATTGGGTCAATCCGTTATTCGCGATTTGAGGATTGACATTTTTAACCACATTACCAGTTTAAGGCTAAAGTATTTTGACAGGACACCAATCGGGATGCTCATCACCCGTACGGTATCCGACCTGGAAACCATTGCCGATATATTTTCTGAAGGGCTTATCAGTATCATGGGCGATATGTTGCTGGTATTTGCTGTTATCGGCCTGATGCTGTTCCAGGATTGGAAACTGGCATTGATTACCCTCATCCCTATGCCCTTCCTGTTTGCATCAACTTATGTATTTAAGGAGGCTATCAAGTCATCGTTCCAGGAGGTGCGCACCCAGGTAGCTCAGTTGAACACTTTTTTGGCCGAGCATATCTCGGGTATCAGCGTCATCCAGTTTTTTGCGCGGGAAGACCAGGAGATGCGCAAGTTTAAAGCAGTTAATGTAAAGTACCGTGATGCCAACATCCGCAGTAACTGGTATTATTCTATATTTTTCCCGGTAGTCGAGATTTTGTTTGCCATTTGCATAGGCCTGCTTGTTTGGTATGGTTGTAAACGGATGCTTACCGATGGGCAGCTGGCCAGCTTATCTGCGTCAAAAAAAGGGATTACCCCCGGATTGATAACCGGCTTTATTGTGCTGCTTAACATGCTTTTTAGGCCCATTCGCCAGTTGGCCGATAAATTTAATACCCTGCAAATGGGTATGGTTGGTGCCGATAGGATTTTTAAAGTGTTGGATACCAACGAAGTTGCTATAGACAACGGCACCCTGAAAACCGGCAGGCTGCAGGGCGAAATTGAATTTGACAAAGTGTGGTTTGCCTATAACGACGAAAATTGGGTGCTCAAAAACATCAGCTTCCACGTAAAACCCGGCGAAACACTGGCGCTGGTAGGTGCTACCGGAGCTGGCAAATCATCTACCATCAATATCCTTAACCGTTTTTACGAGATAGGAAAAGGCAGCGCCAAAGTTGATGGTTATGACATTCGCGATTATGAGGTTGAATTCCTCCGGTCGCAAATAGCCACGGTGATACAGGATGTATTCTTGTTTACTGATACCATTGCTAATAATATCAGCCTTAACAATCAATCCATCACCCGCGAACAGATCGTCGCGGCAGCAAAAGATGTTGGTGCCCACGAATTTATTGAACGCCTGCCCGGCGGCTATGATTATAACGTAATGGAACGTGGATCGACCCTTTCGGCTGGGCAATCGCAATTAATTTCTTTTATCCGGGCGCTGGTATACAATCCGGCCATTTTAGTGTTGGATGAGGCTACCTCGTCGGTAGATACCGAAACCGAGATCCTAATCCAGAATGCCATCAATAAACTAATGCAGGGCCGTACGGCTATAGTTATTGCCCACCGCCTATCTACCATCCAAAACGCGGACAGGATCATTGTACTTGACCACGGCGAGATCATGGAAATAGGAACCCACCAGGAACTGCTTAAAATTGAGCACGGCCACTACCGCAAACTTTACGATCTGCAGTTTAACTCGGCCGGGATAGCGCGTTAATCGGTTGCGTGTTACCAGTTGCGGGTTGCGGGAGGTTTGCTCGCATATTTAAGTCGCACCCGCGCCTCGAACCTCGCAACCCGCACCTCAATCTTTGGGCGCCGCCTTTACCGAATGCACCGGTTGCTCTTCCCGTTCGTGTTTTTTGGCAATATTGCCGCCGTGTGGTTCGTCGGCATGGTATTGTTTGTCATGGGGTTTTACTTTGCTTTTGCCGCCATTATCGCTCGGTCTGTGGGTTGGGGTATCCGAAGGCGATTGTTTGTGTTTATTGTTTGCTGGCTTTGTCATGAAGATATAACAGGGCGGGGACGGGAATTGTTTATGTTGTCTGAATCAGAATTGCAGGATTTTAGAATTTACAGAATGAAAAAGATGGTCATCCAATTTCATTCTCCAAATGATTAGGTTCTGCTTATTCTTTAATTCTGCAAATTCTGATCCAGACAATTCGTTAATAAATGTTAAAACCCGCACACTATTACGTTATTAAACCATTTTTATAAACAATAAACTTTTACCTTTAACCCGTGTTTCTTAATTTCGCACGAATATAGATGTGAGATATTAGATATGAGATGTGAGACGAGCCTCAATTTTGCGGCAGTTTTTTGTCTCAAATCTCAAATCTCACGTCTCATATCTAAACAAACATGGAAGAATTTGAAGCAAGTGCATCGTCAAAAAAGGTAAAAACCATATACATTTCAACTGTATTTGGTATTGCCATGGTGTTGTTAATGGTGGGTTTGTTAGGATTACTGCTAATAGATGCCAATAACATTTCGCGCTACGTTAAAGAAAATATTGTATTGAATATTTTTGTTGACGACGCCGCGCATGAAACTGATGTACTGCAATTGCAAAAGCAATTGGATGCCAACCCTATGGTGAAGCAAACCCAATATGTAAGTAAAGAACTGGCCGCCCGTAACCTGCAAAAAGATCTGGGCGAAGATTTTGTGAAATTCCTGGGCTATAATCCCTTGTCGCAATCGCTGGATATCTATATGAAGGCCGATTTTGCCAATAACAAGGATATCGAAAAATTTAAGGCCGACCTGCTGAAAAACCCCCTGGTTAAAGAAGTTAAATACCAGCAATCACTGGTTGATAAGATGAACGAGAATGTGAAATCTATCAGCTTAATCATCCTGGCGTTTGCAGGTATATTTGTTGTTTTATCAGTTGCCTTAATTAATAATACCATCAGGCTGGCCATCTACTCGCAACGGTTTTTAATAAAATCCATGCAGTTGGTTGGCGCAACTAAGGGCTTTATCCGTAAGCCGTTTATATTATACGGTATCTGGCATGGCATGTTAGGAGGCCTAATAGCCATTATTTTGCTTGTGGGCACTTTGTACCTGGCCTATCAGCAAGTACCCGACCTGATTTTCCTGCAAAGCTATGCCGAATTCGGGATGGTATTTGCCGGGGTTGTTGGTCTGGGGATATTTATATCGGCCTTTAGCACATTCCTGGCTGTTAACAAGTTTTTACGTTTAAAAATATACGACCTGTATAGATAGGTTAAAGGCAAAAGGTTAAAGCCAAAAGGTTTTATCGCGCAGCCAATAAAAAAACAAAATTTAAAAAAATCGAAGCAGTAATTAAATCAATAATTCAGTAATTCGATAATTCAATAATTAAAAAAACATGGCACAGAAATTTAAACCAACAACGCCTTTAAAAACATCGGCAACTGTATCGGCGCCAAAAGCGGCAAAAACTATCAGTAATGAGCCTGTCGAGTTTATTTTTGATAAAGGCAATTACAAGTTTTTAATCATCAGCGTATTAATAGTAGCTTTTGGTTTTGTGCTGATGTCTGGCACTACTGATATTTACAGCAATACCAAAATTGTTATAGCCCCTATTGTAGTATTGGCTGGCTTTGCTTTAGGTTTTTACGCTATTTTAAAAAAGCCGGAAGTTAGTAAGTAATTGATTGGTTGATTAGGTGAAAATGAACAGACTTTTATCAGAATGTTTGATGATCTTGACTCTTTTAAATCACTTAGCATAATCAATTCAACAAATTTAATCTAACCCATCACCAACCCCTACATGGATACCGTTAAACTCATACAAGTAATTGTACTTGCCGTAATAGAAGGAATAACCGAATTTTTGCCTATATCGTCAACCGGGCATATGATTATTGCCTCGTCTGTTATGGGCATCGCTGCCGATCCGTTTATTAAATTATTTACCATAGCAGTGCAATTAGGTGCTATTCTATCAGTAGTTGTATTGTATTGGAAACGTTTTTTACAATCGTTCAACTTTTACCTTAAGTTGTTGGTAGCATTTATACCTGCGGCGATTTTTGGTTTACTGTTTAGCAAAAAGATAGATGCTTTGTTGGAGAGCGCACTTACCGTAGGCATTACGCTTTTTGTAGGTGGTATCATTTTACTTTTTGTAGATAAATGGTTTAATAAGCCAACTATTAAAGAAGAAAAAGATATCAATTATCTTACTGCCTTAAAAATTGGTTTTTTTCAGTGTTTGGCCATGATCCCCGGGACTTCACGTTCTGCATCAACTATTGTTGGAGGTATGAGCCAGAAACTTACCCGCACCGCGGCTGCCGAATTTTCGTTCTTTTTGGCCGTGCCTACCATGTTTGCGGCTACTGCTAAAAAACTACTTGATTTTTATAAAGAAGGGCACCGCTTTACCGGCGAGGAGATAAAATTACTTGCAATTGGCAACGTAATCGCTTTTATAGTGGCTATGCTGGCCATCAAAACATTCATCACTTTTTTAGAGCGCAAAGGCTTTGTGCTGTTTGGCTGGTATCGTATCGTTATAGGCGCAGTGATTATAGGGCTCATCATGACCGGCCATAAATTAGATGTGATCTAATTTCTACATCATTTCAGGAATAACGTATTTGTTAAAGCGACAACGGAGGGAAGAAATTAAGCCAGGCTTGTTTCTTGTTTTTCCATACCTTTGCCGCTTTAACAACATTACTTGAAAAGTACTTACCAAAATATCCAGGAATTTGCCGATGGCCAGCTGTTGCTGGTGAACAAACCGTATCAATGGACAAGCTTTGATGTGGTGGGCAAAATCCGCAACTCGTTTAAGCCTTTAAAACTGAAGGTTGGCCATGCCGGCACACTCGATCCGCTGGCTACCGGGTTGCTCATCATCTGCACCGGTAAAATGACCAAGCAGATTGATACCTTCCAGGCTGAGGAAAAAGAATACACCGGCACCATGGTGCTTGGCGCAACCACGCCATCATATGACATGGAAACCGAACCCGACAATAAGTTCGACATCAGCCAACTTACCGAACAGCAGCTGCGTAGTAACTGCGCGCAGTTTACCGGCGATATACAGCAATACCCACCGGCACACTCCGCAATTAAAATAGACGGCGAGCGTTTGTACGAAAAAGCCCGCCGCGGGGAAGAAGTTGAACGTCGCCTGCGAAGCGTTACCATAAGCGAATTTGAACTTACACGCGTTGAATTGCCCGAAGTTGATTTTAGGGTGGTATGCAGTAAGGGCACTTACATCCGTAGCTTGGTGCACGATTTTGGCGCTGCTTTAAATAACGGGGCATACTTGTCTGAATTAAGGCGTACCCGCAGTGGTAACTACAAGGTAGAGGATGCCTGGGAGGTGATGGAATTGTTTAATACCATTAAAGCCCTGAAGGGGAGTGGTGAGTTGTCAATAGTGAGTGGAAAGTAGTAGGCGCTCACAAAGCAATGTTACTGTAAACTTAAAGCTCCAGGCTACCGGCTTAGCACTTGAACATAAACTAAAAAACTAAATTTGTGTTTTTACTCATCAAATGAGGATATACAACAATATTGACGAATTTACAGCGATAAACAACGCGGTTGTAACCATTGGTACATTTGATGGTGTGCATATTGGCCATCGTAAAATTATTGCAGGCATTAAGGAGCTGGCGCAGCAAACCGGCGGCGAAACCGTTATCCTTACGTTTTTTCCGCATCCGCGGATGATATTGCATCCCGAGGATGAAAGTATTAAGCTGATAACCACCATCACCGAAAAGGCTCAATTGATGGAGCCGCTTGGCGTCGATCATTTGATCATCACCCCATTCTCCCGCGATTTTAGTAACCAAACCGCCGAAGACTATATACGCGATGTGCTGGTGAATAAAATTGGCACCAAAAAAATTGTAATAGGTTATGATCACCGCTTTGGTAAAGACCGCCAGGGCGGCCTGGAAGACTTGTTAAAACTTGGCCCCGTTTATGGCTTTGATGTAGTAGAAATTCCCGAGCAGGATATTGATGAAGTTGCCATAAGTTCAACCCGCATCCGCGCGGCTTTGTTAAACGATAAGATCGATTTAGCAAACGCCTTTCTTGGCTACCCTTTTTTTATAACCGGTAAGGTAGTGCGGGGCGACCAGATTGGAAGGCAAATAGGCTACCCTACAGCCAATATTGTGGTAGAGGAAAAATACAAGCTTATACCGGCCGATGGCATTTTTGCGGTAACGGTAATAATTGCCGGCGAAAGCTATAAAGGTATGGCTTATATTGGCAGCCGCCCAACCGTAAATGGCCTCACCCGCAACATCGAAGTAAACATCTTTGACTTTGACCGGGAGATTTATAACCAAACCATCCAAATGCAATTTCACCATTATGTGCGCGGCGATGTGAAGTTTGATGGGCTGGAGGCCTTGAAAGTGCAGTTGGCGCAGGATAAGGTGGATGTGTTGAATTGTCTGAACCGGGATTAAGCTGATTTATCAGATTTTTTTGATTTTGATTTGCAAATTTTCAATGTTTGGCCGAATGTCAGATTTGTTTGATCGTGCATCCAAGACAGCTAAAATCCTGAAATCCGAGAAATCTGCTTAATCCCGGTTCAGAAAAATAAAGCCGACAAAAATACCCTCAAACCCACGCCCTACGCATCAAATCCCTTAAAACTAAAAACTAAAACTGTACCTTTGCCTGTCAATATGACTTTAATTGTCGCTGTGGCGTAATTATTGAGTTTGTTGCATCATATAAAAATAATATGTTAGATTTTATAAGTAAGCTTTTTGGAAGCAAATCAGAGCGGGATGTAAAAAGTATTAAGCCTATAGTTGAAAAAATTAAGGCTGAATATGCGAAACTCGGTACCATCAGTAATGATGAGCTTAGAGCTAAAACAATGGGTTTTAAACAAACAATAGCCGAAGGCCTATCGGGCATCGACAGCGAGATACAAGCCATAAAAGATCGTACCGAAAACGAGCTGGATATGGATGTAGCCGAAAAAGTTGAGTTATACACTCAGCTGGATAAGCTGGAGAAAGACCGTAATAAAGAGCTTGAGGATATATTGATCAATATATTGCCCGAGGCGTTTGCCGTGGTTAAAGAAACCGCCAGCCGCCTTGCAGCTAACGAATTTATAGAAGTTACCGCAACCGATTTCGACCGTGACCTTGCCGGACGTAAAGGTAACGTAACCATAAAAGGCGATAAAGCTTTTCACGCAAGTACCTGGCTTGCCGCAGGTAACCCGGTTACCTGGAACATGGTTCATTACGATGTACAGCTTATAGGCGGTATCGTATTGCACCAGGGTAAAATATCTGAAATGGCTACGGGTGAAGGTAAAACGCTTGTGGCTACGCTGCCTGCATACCTTAACGCGCTTGCCGGGCAGGGTGTACATATTGTAACGGTGAATGACTACCTGGCACGTCGCGATAGCGAGTGGATGGGGCCGTTGTATGAGTTTCATGGTTTATCGGTTGATTGTATTGATAAACATGAGCCAAACAGCGAGGAACGCCGCGCTGCTTACCTGGCCGATATTACTTTTGGCACAAATAACGAGTTTGGTTTCGACTACCTGCGTGACAATATGACACGTAGTCCGGAAGAATTGGTTCAGCGCAAATTGCATTACGCAATGGTGGATGAGGTGGATTCGGTTTTAATTGATGATGCCCGTACACCTTTAATTATATCTGGCCCTATCCCACGTGGCGACGAGCACGAATTTTACGAGCTGAAACCACGTATTGAACGTTTGGTTAACGCCCAAAAAGCGTATGTAAATACGGTATTGAACGAGGCCAAAAAAGCCATTAACGATGGTGACACCGATCCGGAAAAAGGCGGATTGGCTTTATTGCGTGCTTTCAGGGGTTTGCCAAAAAGCAAAGCGTTAATTAAATTCCTGAGCGAAGGCGGTAACAGGAGCACACTGCAAAAGATAGAAAACTATTACATGCAGGATCAAAGCAAGAATATGCCTAAGGTAGATTCTGAGCTTTATTTTGTTATCGACGAAAAAAACAACCAGGTTGAACTGGCCGAAAAAGGTATCGAACTGATTACCTCATCGGGCGAAGACCCTCACTTTTTTGTAATGCCTGATGTAGGCACCGAAATTGCCGAGATTGAAAAATCAACCTTGAGCACCGAAGACAAAATTGCCCGCAAGGATGAGCTGATGCGCGATTTCTCGATCAAGTCTGAGCGGATCCACTCTGTTAACCAGTTGCTGAAGGCTTATACCTTATTTGAAAAGGATACCGAATACATTTTGGACGAAGGCAAAGTGAAAATTGTAGATGAGCAAACAGGCCGTGTATTGGATGGCCGCCGTTACTCTGATGGTTTACACCAGGCAATTGAAGCTAAAGAGAATGTTAAGGTGGAGGATGCTACCCAAACCTTTGCTACCGTAACCCTGCAAAATTACTTCAGGATGTACCACAAGCTTTGCGGTATGACGGGTACAGCCGTTACCGAAGCCGGTGAGTTTTGGGAAATATACAAGCTGGATGTAGTAGAAATACCAACCAACACCCCTGCGAGCCGCGAAGACAGGCAGGATTTGGTATACCGTACCATCCGCGAAAAATATAATGCCGTAGCCGATGAAATTGTAAAACTAACGCAGGCGGGCAGACCGGTACTGGTAGGTACAACATCGGTAGAAATATCGGAATTGTTAAGCCGTATGCTTAAACTGCGCGGTATTAAACATAACGTACTGAATGCCAAAATGCACCAGAAAGAGGCCGATATTGTGGCCGAAGCTGGTCAGTCTGGCACTGTAACTATTGCCACTAACATGGCTGGCCGTGGTACGGATATTAAACTGGGTGCAGGCGTACAGGCAGCAGGCGGTTTGGCCATTGTAGGTACCGAGCGCCACGAGTCGCGCCGGGTTGACAGGCAGTTGCGCGGTCGTTCTGGTCGCCAGGGCGATCCGGGTTCTTCACAGTTCTTTGTATCGCTGGAGGATAACCTGATGCGTTTGTTCGGATCGGAGAGGATCTCGAACCTGATGGTACGTATGGGTATCGAGGAGGGCGAAGTTATCCAGCACTCCATGATCTCAAAATCAATAGAGCGTGCACAGAAAAAGGTAGAAGAAAACAACTTTGGCATCCGTAAGCGTTTGCTGGAGTATGATGATGTGATGAACTCACAACGTACCGTTGTTTACACTAAGCGCAAAAACGCACTGTTTGGCGAACGTTTGGATGTTGATTTGAGCAACACCATTTTTGATGTGGTTGAGGATATCACTACCGAATATAAAGAGGCCAACAACTACGAAGGTTTCACTTTAGAGATGATCCGTCTGTTCTCGGTTGATGTGGAGGTTGATGCCGATAAATTTAGTGCAAACTCTATCAATGCCCTGGTTGATCATTCCTTCCAAACCGTGATGGACTTTTACAAACGTAAAGGCGATGCCGTATCAGCACAAGCTTTCCCCGTATTAAAAGATGTTTACGATACCCGCGGCCAATATGTAGAGAATATTGTGGTTCCGTTTAGCGATGGCATTCATGGCATACAGGTTTCTGTACCGTTAAAAAAGGCAGTAGAAAACCATGGTCATGAGGTGTTTAAATCATTCGAGAAAAACGTTACCCTGTACCTGATAGATGATGCCTGGAAAGAGCATTTGCGCGAAATGGACGAGTTAAAACAATCTGTTCAAAATGCGGTTTATGAGCAAAAGGATCCGCTGTTGGTTTACAAATTTGAGGCTTTCAATTTGTTCCGCGGCATGTTGGCCAATGTGAATAAAGAGATTGTGAGCTTCCTGTTCCGCGGAGGTATCCCGGTTCAGCAACAGGCTGAAGAGGTGAGGGAAGCCAAACCAGAACCAAAACTGGATCTGCGTAAGCTAAAAACCACCAAAGCCGAAATGGTAAGCGAAAGTAATGGTATACCGATGAATGATTTTCCGCAGGAAATTCAAAAAGCAACACCTGTAAGGGTTGAGCAAAAAATTGGCAGGAACGATCCATGCCCTTGCGGAAGCGGAAAAAAATATAAAAACTGCCACGGCGTAGGGCAAAATTAAGCCCCACCCGGCCTCCCCTGAAGGGGAGGAGGAGAAAAAAAGAGGCCTGTCATCCTGAGCCTGTCGAAGGATCGCGCGGAGAGGCCTTTGCCCGCTATGCTTCGACAGGCTCAGCATGACAGGCCTTGTTTTAAATTTAACAATAACCATGAAAAAAGCAGTATTTGATCATAAAGCTAAATTCAGCCTCATCAAGTACTGCTTTTTTTTTATGCTGATAACGGCATCAACCCAAACCTTTGCCCAAACCCGCGGCAAGGTTGAGGTAGTTAAAGATCCGCTGGTTGATACCCTGATTGCTAAGCGTTTTTCGCTGAACAAAGAAACCGGTGTAGCGCCGGCGGTAACATCATCTTATGGCTACCGGGTACAATTCTTCAGCGGATCGAACCGGAAGGATGCCTATAATGCGCAGGCCCGGCTGCAACGCGACTATCCTGAACTGCGTACGTACATCCTGTACAGCGAACCAAATTTTAAAGTACGGGCGGGCGATTTCAGGACTCGGTTAGAGGCCGAAAAGCTGATACAGGAATTACGGCCTTCGTTTTCAAGCCTGTTCATTATATCCGAAAAAATAAACCTGCCCAAAGCCGACACCGACAATGATTAAAGAAAAAATACAGGAGCTATCCCAAAAAATATTTGATGACGTGGTAGCCAACCGCCGTCACCTGCATACCAATCCCGAACTATCGTTCCAGGAGCAAAAAACATCCGCTTTTGTCGCCGGTAAGCTGGAAGAACTGGGCTTAACCTACGAAAAAATGGCCGATACCGGCCTGGTGGCCCTTATCAAAGGTGATTTACCGTCAGATAACGTGGTGGCCCTGCGCGCCGATATGGATGCTTTGCCTATTACCGAGGCTAATGATGTTCCTTACAAATCGCAAAATGTGGGCGTGATGCACGCTTGTGGCCACGATGCGCATACCTCGTCGTTATTGGGCACAGCCCGTATTTTAACAGAACTGAAAAGCCAGTTTGGCGGTACTATAAAACTAATTTTTCAACCGGCGGAGGAGAAACTACCCGGCGGTGCAAGCCTGATGATTAAAGAAGGCGTATTGGAAAATCCAAAACCGCAGGCTGTATTGGGGCAGCACGTAATGCCGCTGATTGAGGCCGGTAAAGTGGGTTTCCGTGCGGGTAAATATATGGCATCAACCGATGAACTGTACGTTACCGTAAAAGGTAAAGGCGGCCACGGTGCGCAACCACAACAAAATATCGACCCGGTAATTATCACCGCCCATATATTAACGGCCTTACAAACGATAATAAGCCGTTCTGCCGATCCTAAAAGCCCATCAGTATTGTCATTTGGTAAAGTAATAGCCAATGGCGCTACCAACGTGATCCCCAATGAAGTTTACCTGGAAGGTACCTTCCGTACTATGGACGAGAATTGGCGTGCCGAAGCCCACAAGCGCATGAAAAAAATGGCCGAAGGCATTGCCGAAAGCATGGGCGGCAGCTGCGATTTTAATATTATGCGTGGTTACCCTTTCCTGATTAACGAAGAGGTACTAACTCATGCCACCCGCGGCCATGCCGAAGATTACCTGGGCAAAGAAAACGTATTGGACCTGGATATCTGGATGGCAGCCGAAGATTTTGCCTACTACTCGCAGGCCGCCGATAGCTGCTTTTACCGCTTAGGCACCCGCAACGAAGCCCGCGGCATCACCTCATCAGTACATACCCCTACGTTTGATGTGGAAGAAGATGCATTTAAAATAAGTACTGGGCTGATGGCCTATTTGGCTATTAAGCAGTTGGGGAATTAGCACCAGCTTTGTCATTGCGAGCGTAGCGCGGCAATCGCGAACTGTGTATGTCTGCCTTGCAAATTCGCGATTGCTTCGTACCTCGCAATGACATATTATAGAAAATATAATTGCAACAAACCCCTAAGCCAAACCGTCAATAGTTAGTGATGAAGAAACTCTTATTATTTGTAGCGTTTACTATTCTCAGCAGTTTTGCCTTCTCCCAGCAAATACAACGTTTTAACCCCGATACCATCCGCACCATCGTTATCGATTCTGCAGTTGATATCCGTTCGCACAAACTACGGGCGCAGGATTTTATCGACGCTGTAATGGCCGATACGAGTTTTTACCGGGCTTTTCAAAACATGAAAAAATATGCCTTTACTGCCGAAAACCGCATTTATACCTACGATAAAAAAAACAAGGTTGACGGCAAGGTTTACCGTAAGCTTAAGCATAGCGATATGGCTGGCGGACATAAAGTTGAATACCTTGTTAAACAGGATAGCGGTGCCGTATATAAAAAGAACGGCAAATACCAGCTATATACGGTAGAGATGTTCGATTATATTTTTATGAACGCTTACAACTCCGATTTTGTGCAGGGCGATGGAATCCCGATGGAGGGAAAAAACGAAGGTTACAAAGCCAAATTAAAAACTCTGATATTTACGCCCGGCCGCCGTGTACGGGGCATCCCTTTTATCGGTGATAAAACCGAGATATTCAGCAAAGATATGCAGCAGTTTTACTACTATGAATTTGCCCGAGGCAAATACCTGGATACCATTCCTGTTTATCGCTTTAAGGTAAGGTGCAAACCCAGCACATCCGACGGCGACACCATGATTAAGGAAATGACCACCATTTTCGACGAACGCACGTTCGAAATCCTTGGCCGTTACATCGATTTGAAATTCAGTAATATGTTTGTTGATTTTAACGTGCAGATGAACATCGAACTTAACAACTTCAATGGCCAGCTGCTGCCCATTAAAATAACCTACCAGGGCAACTGGGATATCCCTTTCCACAAAGAGGAGCGTGCAAGCTTTTTGATAGTGCATAAGGATTATAAGAGGGAGTAGGGGGCTATCAAAATTATGTCATTGCGAGCGTAGCGCAGCAATCGCGAACTGCGCAGGCTGGATTATATTTGTGGAACAAAATCAAATAACTCAAGTTATGTCATTGCGAGCGCAGCGCGGCAATCGCGAACTGTGCATGTCGGATTTGCATTCTTGCGATTGCTTCGTGCCTCGCAATGACATTGTTTATCAGGAATTTACAACGTGTTGCACCAATATGTCATTGCGAGGAACGAAGCAATCGCGAACTATTCAGAATGGATTATATATGCGGAGCAGAAATAGCATGTAAGCATGATCAATGCCAACATCATAAATTTGTGTACTTTGCTTATCCAAAATAGTGCCTTATCGCATGAAAATACACCAATATTATGTTTACATTTTAACAAATAATTTAAATACGGTTTTATATGTTGGCGTTACTAATGATCTGGTTGGTCGTGTGTACCAGCACAAGCAAAAGTTATTTAAAGGCTTTTCGGCTACATATAACTGTAATAAACTGGTGTATTATGAAGAATTTCAGTGGATACAGGATGCCATCGCAAGAGAAAAGCAATTGAAAGCCGGATCCAGCAGAAAAAGATCGATTTAATTATCGAAGACAATCCAACCTGGGGTGATTTGAGTATTGGGTGGTACGATTGAGATGCTGTGCGGTTGTGCAGAGAAGGGGTTCGGAGCCCGGATATTGGTGATGCACAGTTCGCGATTGCCACGATGCACTCGCAATGGCATAGTTTGCAATGTCATGTACCCTTTTAATAATTACGGAATTTTTGCATGAATTCTCTTTACGGTTAATTTTTTTAACATTCATTTATTTGATAATAACCTGTTTTGTAAGTTTTTCAATATAATGCCCTATGGGGTGTTATTTATACACATTGCCTCGATAAAATAATATATTTTTGATGGATAACTTTTTAAGTTAAACCAATTGAAGCTCTTGCGCACCTTTAAATTACTTTTGCTGTTTATTGCTATTCTCGATTTTACGCTGGCACATGGCCAGTCGGTAAATTGTACAGGCAGTTTGGGCGATCCGGTAATTACCGAAACCTTTGGATCGGGCTCAAATCCGGGTAGTGCGCTTCCGGCTGGGATCACCAATATGTCGTTTAGCAGCTATTGCCCCAATGATGGCTCCTACACTATTGTAAACGCTACCAATATATATGGCGGCGCTACCGGTAACTGCCACCCGGAGGCCTGGCAAACCGTAACGCATGATCACACGGGCGATGCAAACGGCTATATGATGATGGTTAATGCATCCTATACACCCAGCATTTTTTTTACAAAAACCACCCCCGCAGTATTATGTGAAAATACTAAATACGAATTTTCGGCATATATACTAAACCTGATGAAGGCCGGTACATCGGGCATCCGGCCAAATATTAAATTTACTATCGAAACCGTTGACGGCGTGGTGCTCGACTCGCTGGTTACTGATCCTATACCTGAATCAAACAGCGGGGACGACTGGGTACGCAAGAGTTTCTTTTTTAAAACCCCGCCAAATACCAGCCAGGTAGTTTTAAAAATGACCAACGAGGCACCCGGCGGCGGCGGTAACGATTTGCTGATTGACGATATTAACTTTAGGGCATGCGGGCCAATTGTGCAAACAGGATTTACTACGATTGAAGCCAACCAGTCGCAAAATCAGTGTGTGGCCGAAAGCAAGACTTATACCCTAAAATCGAAGATAGGGGCGGGGTACTCCAATCCTAAAACGCAATGGCAGATAAATAAAAACGATGGCAATGGCTGGCTCGATATTGCCGGTGAAACAGCAGGTTCGTATACTTTTACACTGGGGAGCAATTCGGCCAATGTATACAGCTACAGGCTTGCCGTTGCCGAAGGCGCAAATATAAACTCGCCTACATGCAGGGTGTTTTCAGTGCCGTTAAGCATCACCGTGAACACTTATCCCGTTGTGCCCGATGTGCCGCCAGTGAAGGAATGTGAGGGCAAAACGGTTACTTTAAATGTGTTTGGAGGGGTAACCGTTGATTGGACCGGCCCTGGCATTACTGCCGCGAATAAAAGCCAGAATCCCCTCGTGCTTACAAATATAAAACCAGCCGATGCGGGCACTTATAACTTTACGGTAACATCGGCAGCCGGCTGCTCTACTTCAAAATCAACAACAGTTACAGTTATCCCTAAGGCGGTTATCACCTTAAATGCCCCAACTGTTACAATTTGCAGGGGGGCTGCTGCCAACTTAAGCGCAAGCGCCCCCGGTGCTATCAGTTATAGATGGACACCAGGAAAAAACTTGTCTGACAGTACAGTGGCTAACCCGGTTGCTTCGCCTGCAGATACCACAATATACAGGGTAATAGCCACCAACAATATTGGCTGTGCCGATACGGCTACCTTAACCGTTAATGTGCTGCCGCCGCCGGTTGCCATTACGCAAACTAAACAAAGTATGTTCCAGGACAGGCCAATTACCCTGGTAGCTTCGGCACAGAGCGCAGATGTTTTTAGCTGGACACCCACTACCGGCCTTAGCGATGCCAATGTGTTAAACCCGGTTGCCAACCCGGCCGATGATATAAAATATACCTTACATGCAAAATCGAGCTATAATTGCGGCGAGGATACCAGCAGTGTTTTTGTAAAAGTTTACCATAAAGTAAAAATACCCAATGCTTTTTCGCCCAATGCCGATGGTGTAAACGATAGCTGGGAAATTGAAGGCCTTTTTACGTACCCGGAAAGCACAACAACCGTGTTTAACCGTTATGGGCAGCAGATATTTAAAAGTATTGGCTACGCCAAACCCTGGAAGGGCACCTATAACGGCGCTAAATTACCGCCCGGCACCTACTACTACATCATCGACCTTAAAACCGGACAGCCTAAACTTACAGGATGGGTGTTGATAATTTTATGATTATTATGTGATTTCACCGATTATTGGATGATTTCACCGATTTTTTATTGATGATTTCACTGGTTTTTATTGATGATTACACCGGTTTAATTGCTGATTTCGCCGAATGGATGGTTTATGATGTCATCCAGCGATATGAAAAAATCGGTGAAATCAACCCCAATCGGTGAAATCAAATAAATAATCGGTGAAATCTAAAATAATATGAACTTATCTATCTGCTCGTTGGTAAACTTTAGCGTATCGGCGTTTAGCAGCTGTCCGGCTTCATCAAACTCTTTGTGGATACCTGATATATGGAGTTTAAGGGCCATCACATTCAGGTGTACATAGTGGCAAACACCGGTAAAATGATCAATACCCCTGATGTTGCCATATTTGCCTGATGATATGCCAACCAGGGCGGCCTTTTTATCATAAAAGCTTGCCGGAAAATCGCAAGCGTCAATAAAAACCTTCAATACGCCGGGGTAGCTGCCATTGTACTCTGGTATTACAAATATAAACTTATCGGTTTGAGTAATTATTTTTTGAATTCCGGCAAATTCCGGGCTTCGTTTGCCGTAAAGATCAGTTTCAATAAGGTTTGGCGGCAATTGCGCCAATGATAGTACACCCGCTTCAACTCCTTTTTCCTGCAGTTTTTGCTGATAATATTTGGCCATTTTTAAGGTAGAACTGCCGGAGCGGTTAGTTGATGCGATGATTGTGATCATTTATAATTATTGAATTATTGATTTATTGAATTATCGAATTGCAAGGTGTTTTGTGTTTAAACTGCTGATTTTGAACGGTATTAAATATAAAGAGAGATAGCCTCATTTTGCTAATTCGTCAATCAATAATTCAATAAATCGATAATTCAATAATTGCTAATTATGTTTGTAAATTGCCTAAACCTGTGGATTTCGTAATTGTTTAATTCCGTATCTTTATCACCGGATAAAAACTTTACGAAAGTAGAAATTTCTGGCCCTACTTTACGTTTATATAAATCATTGTAACATCAAAAATTTTTATACCATAGAATGAGTAAAATTATTGCTTTAGCCAACCAGAAAGGTGGCGTAGGGAAAACTACATCATCTATAAATCTGGCTGCAAGTTTGGCTGTATTGGATTTTAAAACATTATTGGTTGATGCCGATCCGCAGGCAAACTCTACTTCGGGTATCGGTTTTGATCCGCGCAACATAAAAAACAGTATTTACGAGTGCATTATTAACCAGGTTGACCCGCACGAGGCTATCCAGAAAACGGATACCCCCAACCTTGATCTGTTACCGGCACATATTGACCTGGTAGGTGCCGAGATTGAGATGATTAACCTGAGTGGCCGCGAATACAAGATGAAACAGGTATTTGAAGCCGTGCGCGATGAATACGATTTTATTATTATTGATTGTTCGCCTTCGTTAGGTTTAATCACCATCAACGCGTTAACCGCAGCCGATTCGGTAATTATACCGGTACAGTGCGAGTACTTCGCGTTGGAAGGTTTGGGCAAATTATTAAATACCATTAAAATTGTTCAATCGCGCCTTAACCCGCAACTGGAAATTGAAGGTATATTATTAACCATGTACGATGTGCGCCTGCGCTTGAGCAACCAGGTAGTTGATGAGGTAAAAACGCATTTTGAAGATATGGTTTTTGATACCATTATACAGCGTAACACCCGTTTAAGCGAGGCGCCAAGCTTTGGTGTATCTGTTATTATGCACGATGCTACCTGTAAAGGGGCCATCAATTATTTAAACCTGGCCCGCGAAATTATCCAGAAAAATGGCCTTGTAAAAGCCGAAGCAACAACGGTAACAGCAACAGTATAAGTAAATGAGTAGTGAAAGAAGAAATGCCCTGGGCAAAGGATTAAGTGCGCTGTTGAATGACTCGGTAAACGTACAACCATACCAAAACAAAAGCACCAAAAAGGAAGAGGCGTCAACCTCGGCCGCCGAAGTGAATAGCCTTGGCTCGGTTAATGAGATCAGGCTGGATGAGATAGAAGTAAACCCTTTTCAGCCCCGTACTGATTTTGATGAGCTTGCTTTAAATGAACTGGCCGACTCCATTAAGCTACAGGGACTCATACAGCCTATAACAGTTAGGCGTATCAACGCTCACAAATACCAGCTGATATCCGGCGAACGCCGTTTCCGGGCATCAAAACTGGCCGGGCTAACTCAGTTGCCGGCTTATGTACGTACCGCCAACGATCAGCAAATGCTGGAAATGGCCCTCATTGAAAACATCCAGCGCGAAAACCTGAATGCTATTGAAGTAGCCCTAAGCTTTCAGCGGATGATTGAAGAGTGCAACCTGAAACAGGAAGAACTGGGCGACAGGGTAAGCAAAAACCGGTCGACGGTTACCAACTACCTGCGTTTATTGAAATTGCCGCCAAGCATCCAGGCATCCATCCGCGATGGTGCGCTTACCATGGGCCACGCCAAAGCGCTCATCACTATTGATGACCCGGCCAAGCAATTATATTTACATCAGCATATTATTCAGCAAGGCTTATCGGTTCGTAAGGTGGAAGAATTAGTTAGGGAAATGCAGAAGGCTCCCGTAAAAAAGGAGGGCAAGCAGCCCGAGCCGGTATCCTATCAACTGCAAAAAATACAGGACGATTTAGCTTCCAAATTTAGTTCGCGGGTAACACTTAAGTTAGGCGCCAAAGGCAACGGGGTTATCGAAATTCCCTTTCTATCAGAAGATGACCTGGGCCGTATCCTCGAGATGCTGGATTGGTAAGTAGCGAGAATCAAGAATTAAGAGTCAGGAATGAAGATAGAAGATAATAGGCTGATTTTTGTGCGATTCGGATAGATGTAATTAAAATACAAAAAAATAGAAAAGCCGGCCGCTGATAAAAACTTATCAGTGGCCGGCTTTTTTTATATAATAGTTAACAAGTCCATAATAATTAGTAGCTAAACCTGTTAATGATTTGTTTAATAAGGTGTTTTTGTAATGGTTGGATATAGCTTCTTAATCCGGCTATAAAAATTACCTTTGTAATCAAATAAAAGCAGGCCCCTTATCACCGTTTTAAAGGCCTGGGTTTATTAAATTTTATCAGCTGCATGTATAAATATTTGTTAATTATTGGTTCTATTATGCTATTCGTCTTTGCGGCCAACGCGCAACAACAGCATACAGATACCACATCGGTAGCCAAAAAAGATACCTTTAAAAAGGCATCGGGTACCGCGCCAGGCTCGTTTGCACCGCCTATAAAAAAAGAAAAAGTATACCACCCCGATAGCACCCACAGCCCGCATAAGGCGGTAATGCATTCGCTGATGATACCTGGCTGGGGGCAGTTTTATAACCACCGCTGGTGGAAAGTGCCTATCATTTATACAGGTATAGGCCTGTTGGCATCGGCAGTAGTATTTAACCAGCACTATTATAACGAGTTTAATATACTTGCTCATTATTATAAAAGCGGGGTAGCACCGGTAAAGGGCGATGCGTATTACGATGAATATATAGCCTATACCACCAATAAAGTGCCCGCGCAAAATATATATGACGCGCTTGACGGCTACCGCCGCAACCGCGATTTAAGTATTCTGGGCATGTTAGGTGCATGGGGTATTCAAACCGTAGATGCCTACATCGATGCCAAGTTTATCCACTCGTATACGGTTGATAATAACTTTGCATTTAAGGTTAGCCCCGGCATGATTAACCAGCCGGTTTATGCGCAAAGTGCTTTTGGTAGCTATATTCCGGCTGTAAAAGTTACCTTTACGTTTTAACAGTACATTTATAGTTTAGCTATCAATGTGATTCAGGGGTTAAGGATCAACTATCAGCATGACGATGAAAGGGGGGAACACAAAAATTTCCGGAATTATTGCAAAATAGCCTATTATTGTTTTCTGTCTTGATTCCTGACTCTAACATCTTGATTCTTGATTTTAACTCAACACATACATTAAAAATGAAAATAGCGTTACTTGGCTACGGAAAAATGGGCAAAATGATTGAAAAAATTGCCCTTAGCCGCAATCATGAAATTGTTTTAACCATAGATCAGGATAACCTGCACGAGCTTACTGCCCAAAACCTGCAAAAGGCCGATGCGGTTATTGAGTTTAGTATGCCTGCAACCGTATTAGGCAATATTCAGCATTGCTTTAACGCCGGCGTACCTATAGTAGTAGGCACCACCGGCTGGTATGATAAGCTTGATGAGGTAAAACAACAATGCGAAGAAAGTAACGCTTCATTAATGTATGCCACCAACTTTAGCGTAGGTGTTAACATATTTTTCCATATTAACCGGATGCTGGCCAGAGTGATGAACAATTACCCGTACTATGATGTGCAGGTAGAAGAGATTCACCACATGCAAAAGCTGGATGCCCCAAGCGGCACCGCCATCACCATTGCCGAGGGGATTATCGATAACCTTGACTCCAAAAAAGACTGGCTGAATGTGCTGACCACCGACGACCGTGCCGACAATCAAAACCCACTACCCGATCAGCTGTTAATAGAATCGCTGCGGATTGACAGCGTACCTGGCACCCACACCGTTATCTACGATTCGGAAGTGGATACCATCGAATTTAAGCATACCGCCCATAACCGCAGCGGCTTTGCCCTTGGAGCGGTATTAGCTGCCGAATGGATCCAAGGTAAAAAAGGCTTTTACACGGTTGATGCCATGTTTGATTTTAAAAGCTAACCCCCGTTTTATCAATGGATATAGCGGGTTACGCAGGCGTTTATTTACTGTTGGCCCCGGTATTGTTATTGATGCAGGTTGGCCTTTGGAAGCTGTTTCAAAAAGCCGGCCGCCATGGTTGGGAATCGTTGATTCCGGTATACGCTACTTATCTAATGCTGAAGTTAAGCGGCAGACCTGCGTGGTTGCTGCTGCTGTTATTAATACCGGGTATCGGTTTTATTGTAACTATTGGCATCACCATTGATTTTGTAAAAAGCTTTGGCAAAACAAAAATGCGCCAGATAGCCGGCGCGGTACTTTTGCCATTCATCTTTTTGCCCAAATGGGGTTTTGATAAAAATACTCATTATCTGGGCCAATCGGCCAGTGATGAGTTTCGCGAAGAATATCACCACCTGTTACATAAATCATCGGCCCGCGAATGGGCCGAGACTGTCTTTTTTGCGGTGCTGGCCGTTACGCTTATCCGTTTGCTGCTTATCGAAGCTTATACCATACCCTCTTCATCCATGGAAAGCTCGCTCATGGTGGGCGATTACCTGTTTGTGAGCAAGCTTAACTATGGTGCGCGCCTGCCTATAACACCGGTTTCATTTCCGTTTACACATAACACCATGCCCGGCATGGGTATTAAATCGTACTGGGATGGCATCAAACTGCCTTACTTCCGGCTGCCTGGTTTCGGCGATATCAAAAAGGGCGACGTGGTGGTTTTTAACTTCCCGATGGAGGCCGATTCGCCATGGTGCCGGCCAGTTGATAAGCGAGAACATTACATCAAGCGTTGCCAGGCAACGCCCGGTGATAATGTGAGGCTGATAAGCGGCCAGGTGTATGTTAATGGCCAGCCCGTTCCGCCGCCGCCCAATGCCGAAATGGAATATGCCGTACACACCGATAGCAACACATTTAACTTTAATCCCGAACTGATTTATAAGCTTCACATATCCAATATTCAAGGCTTTACAAGTACCGATTATATGATGACCATGACGCGGCAATCGTCGCTGGCATTAAAAAAAGTAAGGGGTGTCAAATACATCAGGCCCAGTATCCAGTTTGGGGGCGTGTATGATCCCGAAGTATTTCCGCACAACCCAGGCCATCGCTGGAATGTGGATAACCTTGGCCCCTTTACCGTACCCAAACGCGGCCTCACCGTAAAATTAGACACACTTAACCTCCCCATTTACCGCCGCGCTATCGAAGTTTACGAAAATAACAAGTTGCAGGTAAAAGGCAGCACCATCAGCATCAACGGCCGCCAAACCAATTCCTACACTTTTAAAATGGACTACTACTGGATGATGGGCGACAACCGCCACAATTCCATCGATTCCCGTTTCTGGGGTTTTGTACCCGAAGATCATATTGTAGGCAAAGCCATCTTTGTTTGGATGAGCTGGGATACTGATGCTCCTTTTGCCGATAAAATACGCTGGGACAGGGTGATGAGGATAATTAGGTAGATGTTTTTAGATGTGCAGATATGCAGATTTCAGATGTGCAGATGAAGGCCTGCAGGTAATGGCCTGCGAGGACTTGCAACGTATAGCCCGCCCCGAGCTTCTACCGGCGAGGGGAACACCCTGAAAAGTATCCAGTAGTTAGCAGCAAGTACCAAAATTTTTAGGTGCACAAAGCTTTGGGACGAGGAACTTTTTAACTTTCGGACTTCCCAACAAAAGACTTTCGGACTTATTTACCATATTGCCTTTTTGAAATTGCATATTTGCACCGCCTATGCGGGTAACATATTGCTTACGTGGTAGTCATAGCAACAATTAATAATATATTCATCAAAAAATAACAAATTTGCAAGTGAAGGACCACGGCTGAGATTCATCATCTGCACACCTGAAACCTGCACATCTGAAATTTAAAATTTGCACATCTGAAAAAATGAACTGGAAATTCTGGAAGAAAGATAAAACCAAACCGAAAAAGAAAAAAGGGGCCGTCCGCGAATGGGCCGATGCCATTTTGTTTGCAGTGATAGCGGCCACCCTGATCCGTACACTTTTTATTGAAGCCTATGTCATCCCCAGCGGATCGATGGAGGGGTCGTTGCTTGTTGGCGATTACCTGTTTGTAAGTAAGGTTAACTATGGCGCACGTATGCCCATAACGCCATTGGCTGTGCCGTTTACGGCCCATACCATACCTTTTACCGAAACAAAATCGTACCTGGATGTGCAATTGCCTTATTACCGGTTGCCAGGTTTCAGCGATATTAAAAAAGGCGATATTGTGGTGTTTAACCTGCCCACGGAAGCCGATTCGCCGTTATACCGGCCGGTTGACCGCCGTGAAAACATCATCAAACGATGCCAGGGTACGCCGGGTGATACACTGAGTTTGGTTAATGCACTGGTATATGTTAACAGTAAACCCAGGCCGGCGGTTCAAACCGGTAAAATGGCTTATGTAATAAAAACAGATGGCAGCGGGATAAACCCTGATGTAGTTAACGAATTGCACTTAGAAAATTTCGGCGCTGTTGACAACACCACATTTACAGCCAATGCTACAGTTGAATCGGCCAGCCAGTTAAAAACTTATTCCAATGTAAAATCGGTAAAACCCAATATCGCTATTAAAGACTTTGTTGACGATGCAAACCCGGTATATCCACTATCGCATCCCGACTACCAACTGGGCACAATGCCGCGCTACAACTGGAACGTAGATAACTTTGGCCCCGTAATTATTCCTAAAAAAGGCTGGACAGTTAAGCTGGATAGCTTTTCTTTCCCAATATACGGCCGGGCTATAGCTATTTATGAGCATAATACTGTAAAAGTTGTTGGCAAGGATGTTTTTATAAACGGAAAAAAAGCCGATACTTACACCTTTAAAATGAACTACTACTGGATGATGGGCGATAACCGCCATAACTCCACCGATTCGCGCTATTGGGGCTTTTTGCCCGAAGATCACGTAGTGGGCAAGGCCTTGTTTACCTGGATGAGTATTGATAGTACAGCATCGTTTGCAAATAAAATAAGGTGGAGCAGGTTGTTCAGGGGTATAAAGTAAAATAACTAAAAAGAGCATATAGTGAACGTTGTAGAATTTGTAATTGCATTTATAATACTGTTTGTTTTGCCTTACGTAGGCCTGTGGAAATTGTTTGAAAAGGCCGATAGGCCGGGATGGGAAGCCATAATACCATTTTACAACTTTTACGCGATAATAAAAATAAGCGGCCGGCCGCTGTGGTGGATGGTGCTGTTATTGATACCCGGCCTAAACCTTTTAGTAGCTATCGGGCTGACAGTTGATTTTTTGAAGTCGTACGGCAAATTTAGGTTGATTGAGCATTTTGAGGGTATAGTATTACAATTTATATACCTGCCAAAATGGGGTTTTGATAAGGATACCAAATATTTAGGCCCCTCGGCAAGCCCGGAGTTTAGGGAGAAATACAAAAAGGCACTTAAAAAGACCGTTGCGCGCGAGTGGGCCGATGCAATTATTTTCGCGGTGATAGCTGCTACACTGATCCGTACGCTGTTTATTGAAGCGTACGTGATCCCGAGTGCATCTATGGAAAGCTCGTTGCTTATTGGCGATTACCTGTTTGTAAGCAAGGTAAACTACGGTGCCCGGTTGCCCATGACACCCGTTGCCTTTCCGTTTGCGCACCATACTATGCCGCTTCTTAATACCAAGGCATATTGGGACGGCATCGGGCTGCCTTATTACCGCCTGCCGGGTTTAAGCGACATTAAAAAAGGCGATGTGGTGGTATTTAACTACCCCATGGATGCCGATACTCCTTTGAGCCGCCCGGTTGATAAACGTGAGAATTATATAAAGCGCTGTCAGGGCACACCCGGTGATACGCTGAGTGTGGTAAATGCCCAGGTGTTTATTAATGGTAAAGCCAAAACAACTCCTGTAAATGGCGAAATTACATACCGCGTAAAATACGACGGGACACCAATTAACCCCGACCTGATAAGCGAGTTGCACCTGGCCGATAAAAATGATGATAAGATAAACGAGTTTACTACCAATACAACAGTAGCATCGGCCAATGCATTAAAAGGGTACGCGAATATTAAATCAGTTACGCCCGATTTGGCTAAGCCCGGCGCTACAGATGGCTACACTGTTTTCCCGTTAAAATATCCTAACTATAAAATTACCTCAAGTTTCCCCAATTTTAACTGGAACCAGGATAACTACGGACCTATCATTGTGCCTAAAAAAGGCTGGACAGTAAAGTTGGATAGCTTAACATTCCCGGTATACGGCCGCGCTATCGAAATTTATGAAGGCAATAAAGTTGAAGTAGTTGGCAAGGACATCCTGATTAATGGTAAAAAAGCCGACAGCTATACCTTTAAAATGAACTACTACTTTATGATGGGCGATAACCGCCATAACTCCGAAGATTCACGTTTCTGGGGTTTTGTTCCCGAAGACCATATTGTGGGCAAAGCCCTGTTTATCTGGATGAGCATCGATGATCAGGCCGGCTTCCTGCATAAGATCAGATGGAGCAGGTTGTTTAATGTTATAAAATAGGGAATAAAGTCAAAATTAAAAAGTCAAAAGTCAAAAAAAAAGCAGTAGGTCGAATAGGTTTGCCGCTTTTTTTTGAACTTATAAATAGTATTATACTTGAATTTTAAAAGTGCCGGTCTTAATTGAGGAGTGTCTAAGACAAGTTTTACCTTTCACCCTTCGCCTAAAACTACCCGTCCAATTCCCGCAATAGCTCCAGGCCTGCTTCCCAATTTCCTAAACCCGATGAGGCATTGATATGGCTGGTATCACCTATACTCACCAGTTTGCTGCCCCAGGCATGGGCAAATAGCTGGGCGCGTTCGGGTGTTACATAAAAATCATTGGTGCTCATTACTGCGGTGCTTTTAAACGGTAGCGTTATCAGCGGCACGGGTGCAAATCCTGTTGTTCCGGTTGGGTAGCTTTCGGCTTCTGTGTCGCTTGGGGCAACCAGCAGGGCAGCTTTAATGGCTACATTATATTCCTTTGCCCAGTGGGCAATGGTGGCGCAGGCCAGGCTGTGGCCTACCAATATTACATCTTTAGGGTTATATCTGTCTACGTAAGTCTGCAGGGTAGTTATCCAGTCGGCACAAACGGGTGTTTCCCAGTCCTGCTGTTCAACGCGGGTGAAACCAAACTGCTTTTCCCAAAGCGATTGCCAATGCTGCGGCCCCGAATTACCAAGGCCTGGGATTATGAGGATAGTTGATTTGAACACGATTATAAGATTTTACAGGATTAACAGGATTTTTGAACACGATTGAAGGATTTTACAGGATTAACAGGATTTTTGAACACGATTGAAGGATTTTACAGGATTAACAGGATTTTTGAACATGATTGAAAGATTTTACAGGATTAACAGGATTTTTGAACACGATTGAAGGATTTTACAGGATTAACAGGATTTTTGTACATGATTGAAAGATTTAACAGGATTAACAGGATTTTTGTACATGATTGAAAGATTTTACAGGGTTAACGGGATTTTTTTCGAAAGTTCAATGCTGCATTCCAGCACCCCCTTCAGGGGGCCGGGGGGCTTCAGCTGCTTTTTTGATTTCCTGGTTGCGTTTTTCCAGCAGCCGGGTCATATACCGTTCCAAAAACAGGAAGTTAGCTATAATTCCTAAAAATCCCAAAGGGGCATCAAACATAAAAATGTCTTTCATTACCGTTTGGTTATTGATGGGATAAAAATAATGTTCATGCCGGAAAGCTTTAAAAGCGCCGGTAACCATTTCGTCGGTGAAGTAATTGGGATATTCCATTTCGGTAACCCTGGAGGTTAGGGTTTGCCAGATGCCGAAATGCTTTGCCCGCCAGGTAACGGTTTCGCCCAGCTCAATCAGTCCGCTGGTACGCCCGGCCACAGCAGTCTCGCCGCTTTGCTGCATCGAATCTACATGCATATCAATGCTCCTGGCCAGATCGAAACACCGGGCAACAGGGGCATTAATGTAGGTGGCGAGTTCGATAACAGGCACGATTTTCAGGGTTATGCAGGATTAACAGGATTTTTTAGGATTGGTGGGATTAATAAAGGATTTTTCGAATAGACGATCAAAAATCCTGTTAATCGCCTGGCGACGGCGGCATTGATGGTAGTGGGTAGTTAATTCGATAATGGGCATGATTTTCAGGATTATACAGGATCAATAGGATTTTTGGAGGCCGGTAAGATATTAATTACAGGATTTTTTTTGACAATATGAAAATCAAAAAAAATCCTGTTAATCCTGCAAAATCCCTAAATCCTGTCTAAAATTCCGCATTCTTCGGGAACCTTGGGAAAGGGATCACATCGCGGATGTTGCCCATACCGGTAACAAACAGCACCAGGCGCTCAAAGCCTAAGCCAAAACCGGCATGCGGGCACGAGCCAAAGCGGCGCGTATCCAGGTACCACCAAAGTTCATCCTTAGGGATGCCCATTTCGTCCATGCGTTTTTCTAACAAATCCAAACGCTCTTCACGTTGCGAACCGCCTACAATTTCGCCAATGCCCGGGAAAAGGATATCCATGGCGGCTACCGTTTTGCCATCGTCATTTTGGCGCATGTAAAACGATTTAATCTCTTTAGGGTAATCGGTCAGGATCACCGGTTTTTTAAAGTGTTTCTCAACCAGGTAGCGTTCGTGCTCGCTTTGCAGGTCGGTACCCCAACCTTCAACCACGTATTGGAATTTTTTCTTTTTGTTCGGTGTCGATTCTTTTAATATCCCGATTGCCTCGGTATAGGTAAGGCGTTCAAAATCGTTATCTAAACAAAAGTTCAGCTTCTCTAACAAAGTCATGTCAGAGCGCTCGTTCTGTGGTTTTTGCTTTTCTTCTTCGGCCAGGCGCTGGGTTAAAAACTCAATATCATCGGGGTTTTTATCCAGGGCGAATTTGATCACATATTTCAGCATGTCCTCGGCAAGGTCCATGTTGTCGTGCAGGTCGTTAAAGGCCACTTCCGGCTCAATCATCCAAAACTCGGCCAGGTGGCGGGTAGTGTTTGAGTTTTCGGCACGGAATGTTGGTCCGAAAGTATAAATATCGCTCAGGGCCATAGCGCCCAGCTCGCCTTCCAGCTGGCCGGATACGGTAAGGTTGGTTGATTTGCCGAAGAAATCCTGTTTGTAATCTACCTCGCCGGTATCGGTTTTAGGTACATTGTTCAGGTCGAAGTTGGTAACGTGGAAAGCTTCGCCCGCGCCTTCGGCATCTGATTGTGTGATAACCGGGGTATGCAGGTAAATAAAACCACGCTCCTGGAAAAACTGGTGCACCGCGAATGCCAGGCTGTTACGCAGGCGGAATATCGACCCAAAGGTGCTGGTACGGAAACGCAGGTGGGCGTTTTCCCTTAAAAATTCCAAGCTGTGTTTTTTTGGCTGGATAGGATATTTTTCGGGATCGCTGTCGCCTAAAATTTCGATATCCTGCGCTATAACTTCAACCGTTTGGCCTTTACCCAACGAAGCGATGAGTTTGCCCGATACACTTAGTGCCGCGCCAACTGTGATGCGTTTTAGCAAAGCAGGATCGGTGTTTTCAAAATCGACAACTACCTGGATGTTATTATTAGTTGAGCCATCATTCAAAGCAATAAAACGATTTGACCGGAAGGCGCGAACCCACCCTTTAACTATTACATCAATATCCGTTTGCTGGCTTTGCAGCAATGCTTTGATCTTTGTGCGCTGACTCATAATGTGTATAAATTTTAGAGCCGCAAAAATACAATTAATTCTGTAACCGCACTTTGAATTTTCCGTTTAAAAAGCGGATGCTATCCGGTTGTCCGGGCCCGTCGGCACTGGTCATCCGGGTGAAATGAAGCTCAAAAAAGCCCTGGATTATCTTGTCACTTTCATTGGCGCCAAATACGGTAATGGTGCTGCCCTGTGTTAAGCTAAGTTTATAGCTGCTTACAGTAACGTTGTTTTTAACAAAGGTATAATAAGCCTCGTTGCTTTTTAATTCGTAATAGCCAAGGCCATCAAACCGTATTTTAAAACCAAACCGCTCTTCTGTGCCTGCAATAGTATTACTGCCCGATACGATGAAGGTATCTTGTTTAATGGCTGAATTTGAAGGAGGGATATTCCAGGCTGCCCCGTTTTTATCAGCCAGGATAAAATCCTTGTATACCGGGAAATCGCAGCACTTTTTTTTAGCACACGAGCTCAAAAGCAATAAGGCAGCGCAAAAAAATGAAAGCAGGCATTTTTTCATAACGGTTAAACAGAAACAGGCGGACAGCGAAAGGCTTACTAAAGGTATGTAAATTAAGGGGGAAGCCTTTAAATAATAATTTGCCTAAAAACTGTGTTTTTTTAACCGGTTATGAATTTAATCAATGTAGCGCCGCTTTAAATTTTCCATTTAAAAACTGAAGCGAGGCGGGTTTATCAACAGGGTAAGTGTGTTTGAATTTCAAGTTAAATGTGCCCGTTACCACTTTGCCGGCCTTGTCATATGCTGTTATGTTAACCGTATTTGCATAAGTGTCGTCCAGCCCATATTCGCTGGTTATTACATCGCGCCCTACGGTGTTATAGTATAATGCCTGGTTACCCTTCAGGCTGTAAACGCCTGTTGCCGATGCCTTAAATTGCAGGGTAAGGGTTTCTTCAAGCTGTGTACTAAAATTGCTGCCAAATAAAGCAATAGTGTCATTCCTTAAATTACTGCTTGACGGGTCGGCGCTCCACTGGGTATTATTTTTATCGGCCACCATATATGTAGTTTGTGGTAAAATACAGCAGTTTTTTTTGCCGCAGGCAGTTAAAAGCGTTATTAAAATGGCCAGGGGCAGGATAAGTTTTTTCATAATGCAGGAGGTTTAAATAGCATTACGCTCAAAACTTGCCATATGATACATTCTGCGTCAAAAACATTTATCCGCTGTTTATTCATGACCTAATTGCTTAAGTTTGCCGTCATGAACCCTAAAGTGAGCCTGGTTATTGGCATTTTATGTATCTCGTTTTCGCCAATATTTGTGAAACTTGCGGGGGTATCGCCAATTGGCTGCGCGTTTTACCGGGTTTTTTTTGCCTGGCTTTGTTTGTTGCCCTATTGCATTATCAAAAGCAAGCTACGGGTAAGAAAAAAGCAATTGGTAATTGCCACCATAGCCGGCGTAATTTTCGCCGCCGATGTAGCCGTTTGGAATTTATCATTGTTAAAAATAAGCGCTACCGTATCAACCCTGATTGCCAACCTGGCGCCCGTTTGGGTTGGGTTGTTCAGTTTCCTGTTATTCAAAAAAAGTTCGGGCAAGTTGTTCTGGATAGGTACCGTAGTGGCCATAGCAGGCATGGTGGTGCTGGTAGGCTATCAGCATATTTTACACCTGGAGCTTAACGCGGGTATTTTGCTTGCTGTACTGGCCAGCCTGTTTTACGCCACCTACATCATGACATCAAAAAACATCATGGGCGGCATTGATGTGTTTACCTTTATGTTTTACAGCATGATGGGGGCAAGCGTGTTCCTGCTGGTTGTTAATAATTTTATGGGCACAAGTATTTTGCATTTCCCGGTAAAAGTTTGGCTGTGCTTTTTGGGGATGGGGGTAATTTGCCAGCTTGTTGGCTGGCTTACCATTAATTATTCATTACGCTACCTCGAATCGACCAAGGTATCTATCGCCTTACTGAGCCAAACTGTTTTTGCCGCCATACTTGCCGCTATTTTGCTGAACGAAAAACTGGAGATGAACGAGATCATCGGCAGCGTAATTGTGCTGGCCGGTATTGCGGTAACATTTTTAAAGCCAGGCAGAAAGTTTGTTAATTCAATTACAGAATAATTTTCATCGGGTAATCCATTATCTTTGCAGGGAAGCTTTTAAAAATTTGATGTAGAAAGAAATGTAGCCCCTACGGGGCAAAGCATACATTTGAACTTTTGCTCTACAAATTGGTAGCCTCTACGAGGCAAGTGTCCTTATTGTATGGTATTGTGCCTCGTAGAGGCTACCAATTTGTAGCAATTTATCTTAAATTTTTTATGCCCCGTGGGGGCTACCTATCTCACATTAAAAGCTATTACATGGGGCAAAAAAGTTTAAACCCTGAAAATTAACTATAAATAGTACTGCGCGGTATTGGCTATGAGATATAATTGGAGACCTTTAGAATCAGAAAAAGAATATAACGAAGCTCTGAAGAGAACCATTGAGATTTTTCATGCCGAAGAGGGTAGTCTTGAGGACGAGGAACTCGACCTGTTGCTATCACTGGTAAAAGCATACGAAGCTTGTCACTATCATATCCCAGAACCCAATAAAATATAATAAATTATAAAATAAGCAAGGCATTTTTTAGCGCATGATCATAAAATCCACCATCGACCGTATTATGGAAGCCACCGACATTGTGGAGGTGATAGGGGAATTTGTGCAGTTAAAAAAACGCGGTGCCAACTATGTGGGCCTTTCGCCGTTTGCCAATGAGCGTACACCATCGTTCACGGTATCGCCCGCTAAAGGCATTTTTAAAGATTTTTCTACGGGTAAAGGCGGCTCGGCAGTTACTTTTTTAATGGAGCTGGAAAAATTCAGCTATCCCGAAGCCTTAAAATGGCTGGCCAAAAAGTACGGCATCGAGGTAGAGGAAACCGTTGAAGCCCCCGAAAACCGTGAAGAAGACCTGCGCCGCGAAAGCCTGATGATTGTATCGGGCTATGCCGCCAAATTTTTTCACGAAAGTTTGCTTGAAACAGACGAAGGTAAAAGTATCGGCTTAAGCTATTTTAAAGAGCGGGGCTTCAGTAACGATATCATTAAAAAATTTGAGCTGGGCTATTCGCCCGATCAATGGGAGGCTTTTACGGGCAGCGCCATAAAGGAGGGCTATAAAGAGCAATTCCTGGTAGATAGCGGCCTGTCTGTAAAACGGGATAACGGTACTCTGTATGATCGCTACCGCGGCCGGGTAATGTTCCCGATACATAATTTCACCGGCAGGGTTATTGCGTTTGGCGGCCGTACTTTAAAAAAAGATAAAAACGTACCTAAGTATGTAAACTCGCCCGAGAGCGAGATCTACCATAAATCAAACGTACTTTACGGGCTGTATTTTGCCAAAAAGGCAATCCGCGAGGAAGATAACTGCTACCTGGTTGAAGGCTACGCCGATGTGCTTTCGGTAGTGCAGGCCGGTATCGAAAACGTGGTGGCATCGTCCGGTACATCCTTAACCGTTGAGCAGATTAAGCTCATCAGCCGGTTTACCAAAAACATTACCATTTTATATGATGGCGATGCGGCTGGCATAAAAGCAGCCATCCGCGGGCTGGATATGATCCTTGAGGAAGGCCTTAACGTAAAAGTAGTTACTTTCCTGGATGGGCACGATCCTGACTCCTATGTGCAAGCCAACGGCTCAAGTGCTTTTAAAAAGTATATCGAGGAGAACAAAAAGGATTTTATCCTTTTTAAGGCCAATACACTGCTAAAAGATGCAGGTAACGACCCGATAAAAAAGGCAGGCGTTATCCGCGAGATTGTAGAAAGTATTGCCAAAATTCCCGATTCAATTAAGGCATCGGTGTTCATTAAAGAGTGCAGCTACATTTTACAAATTGATGAACGCGCACTGTTATCCGAGCTTAACAAAATGCGCCAGGCCAAGGCCAAAAAGGATGGCCAGCAGCAGCAAAACCACAACCGGTATCAGCCGGAAATGCCACCTGATGAGCCTCATTTTTTTGACGAGGCTGACCTGGCCCCCAATACCCCTAAAAAAGAATATTTCCAGGAAAAAGAGATTATCCGGCTGCTGTTGTTATACGGCAGTAAAATGATTGATTGGGATGGTATTGCCAATACCTACATTGGCCCCTTTATGATAGCCGAACTTGGCGATGTTACCTTTGAGGACGATACCTGTAAACTTTTTGTTGAACTTTATCAAAAAGAGGTTGAAAACGGCATTCTGCCAGAGGATGCATATTTCATTCACCACGCAAATAAAGGCATTGTTGATATCAGTATAGATTTGCTGAGCTCCAAATATACCCTGAGTGAGAACTGGTACGATATGCACAAGATCATGATTCATGACGAACAGCATAATATGAAGGCCACCATCCTGGGCGCTATTTTTCATCTTAAAAAACATAAGGTAGAGGGGATGTTGGACAACCTGCGGATGGAACTCAAAAATGCGTCATCAGAAGCCGACCAGGAAATACTGCTTAACCAGTATATGCGCATGAAAAAGGTTGAAAAAAGTATCTCCGACTTTTTAGGTTCAGTAATTATCAAATAATGGCCAAACACCTCGATCTTGGTCGCGCGGGCGAAGCTTTAGCCAAAACACACCTGGAAAATGCCGGTTATGAGATACTTGACGAAAACTGGACGTACGGTAAAGCCGAGATTGACCTTATTGCATATAAAGACAAGGTTATTATATTTACCGAAGTAAAAACGCGCACCGGCACCGCCTTTGGCATGCCGGAGGATTTTGTTGATGCGCGCAAGCAAAAACTATTGGCCGGTGCCGCCGATGAATATATTTACATCATGAACCACCAGGGAGAGGTGCGGTTTGATATCATCGCTATTTTGTTTGACAAGGATAAAAATTATATACTAAACCATATCGAAGACGCGTTTTGGCCGTCGGGTACATTATGAAAAAGATGAATAATAAATTAAAAATATTTTTTGCAGCAGGCTTACTTTTGGCTTTGGGCTGTAACAGTTGTAAACAAAAACCGGCCGATAACGGCGCCGATTACACCATCAGCCCGGAAGCCGGCACCACTTACAAAGCCGGTGATGTGGTGAAAGTAAAAGTGGGCCTGCCTGCAGATACCAAACCCGATTCGGTAGTGTACATGATGGAAGAAACCCGTTTAGGTGTTGCTAAAGATTCATCGGCCATCAGCGTAAAAACAGATACCATCCCTTTGGGGATAAAACTGATAACTGCCAAGGTTTACCAGGGAGGTAAAAGCCAGGATGTAACTACCAATATTTTGCTGCTGGCTGGTAAAGCGCCCGAAGCTTACACCTATAAAGTAGAGAAGACTTACCCGCATGATACAAGTTCATACACCGAAGGGCTGCAATACCAGGACGGTGTTTTTTATGAAAGTACCGGCGACTACCAACACTCTACCATCCGCAAGATTGATCCTAACACAGGCAAGGCGCTGGTAATTGCCAAGCTGGATAAAAAATACTTTGGCGAAGGCTTATCTGTTGTTGGCGATAAGGTGATACAGCTTACCTACCGCGAAAAGGTTGGTTTTGTGTACGATAAAAACACCCTGAAGCTGCTGAACACCTTCCCAAATAATGTTGGCGCCGAAGGTTGGGGCATGTGTTTTGACGGCAAGAAGCTTTACATGGACGATAGCACTAACAAAATCTGGTTCCTGAACAAGGATACTTACCAGGAAATGGGATCAATCAATGTGTGCGATGATAAAAAACAAATAGATTCCGTAAACGAATTGGAATACATCGACGGAAAGCTATATGCCAATGTTTACCAAACAGACGATATCCTGGTGATAAACCCCAAAACAGGTGCCGTTGAACAGAAAATCAATATGAAAAACCTATACCCCGAATCGGAACGCCCCGCCGGCCGCGATTGGGGTAACAATGTGCTTAACGGTATAGCCTACGATGCCACCACCAAACGCATTTTTGTAACCGGTAAAAAATGGCCAAAAATGTACCAGGTAAAGTTTGTGAAGGAATAGTTTATAAGAACAGTTTGATTCTGGCTGAAGCCAGCCTGCGTGGTTTGGTACCAAGAATTGCAAACCAGATTCATTGCCGTTGGCTTCAGCCAACGGGTCGCGAAGCCGTGAAGCTGGCTTTAGCCCCAACTATTAATCAGGAATGATAAATTAGAATTATTGTCCATATTCCATTACTATTAACATCGCTTAGCTGATCTTTATCCTTTTATAACTTGCCATCCATATTTCGTCATAAACTCATTTACCTCATCATCGAACGATTTTTTTGAATGATGAACTTCCTGATTTTTAATGTAGTTAATGACAGATTCTACCTGTGATTCACTAACCGATACGGCAAAATAATCATCCTGCCAGCTAAACTGCTCATCAACTAAGGCATTCTTATTGATCCAAAACGAAGACTCGCCTTTTATAAGTTGCGTTATTTTAGCAATATTTTGATCTTTTCCTAAGGAAATCAGGCAATGTACATGGTCTGTATGCCCATTAATAGCTTGCAAAAATATTTCTTTCTCTTTACAGTTTTCGGCGATGTGTTTGTATACATCGTATCTCAACTCCTTTTTAAGCCAAGGACTGCGGTTCTTGGTTGAGAATACTAAATGAATCCAAATTTTTACGAACGACATATTTGTGATGGTTTTATAAATTGATCAAAATTTAGCTTATTTCTAAGGTATAGTTTAATTTGGCTAAAGCCAAAATCCGTCGTTTTATAATCCGTCCCATAAATGGGACGGCAATGAATCTGATTAAGATTTATTCAAACCAAATTCATTGCCGTTTGCTTCAACCAATGGATTCAAAAATGGGACGGCAATGAAGCTGATTAGGGTTTATGCAAACCAAATCCATTGCCGTTGGCTTCAGCCAACGGATCACCAACATGCAAATCTGGCTTTAGCCGAAAATCAACGCCACGCCTTATACAAATTAATCAACCCATTGGTCGATGAATCATGGCTGCTAATCTCGCTGTCGTCCTTCAATTCAGGAAGGATTTTGCCGGCTAATTGCTTGCCCAGCTCAACACCCCACTGATCAAAGCTGTAAATATTCCAGATAATACCCTGAACGAAGATCTTGTGCTCGTACATGGCAATTAATGAACCCAGGCTGTGCGGAGTTATTTTTTTAAGCAGGAATGAGTTTGTTGGGCGGTTACCTTCAAATACTTTAAATGGCGCTATGGCTGCAATTTCTGCTTCGGTTTTACCGGCTGCTTTTAGCTCTTCAATAACTACTTCTTCTGTTTTGCCGTTCATCAACGCTTCTGTTTGGGCGAAGAAGTTTGAGAGCAACATGTTGTGGTGTTCGCCAAGTGGGTTGTGCGATTGTGCCGGAGCTATAAAATCACAAGGGATAAGTTTGGTGCCCTGGTGAATCAGTTGATAAAAAGCGTGCTGGCCGTTGGTGCCTGGCTCGCCCCAAATGATTGGGCCGGTTGAGTACTCCACATGTTTGCCGTTACGGTCAACATGTTTACCGTTACTTTCCATATCGCCTTGTTGAAAATAGGCGGCAAAACGGTGCATGTATTGGTCGTACGGTAAAATGGCGTTGGTTTCGGCTTCAAAAAAGTTATTGTACCAGATACCTAAAAGCGCGAGTGTTACCGGTATGTTTTCTTCAAACGGCGCGGTTTTAAAATGATTGTCGGTAGCGTGTGCGCCATCCAGCAGTTCGGCAAAATTATCAAAACCAATGCTTAGGGCAATGGATAAGCCGATAGCGCTCCATAAAGAGTAACGGCCACCAACCCAATCCCAAAACTCAAACATGTTTTTAGTATCGATACCAAATTTTTCAACAGCGGCAGCATTGGTTGATAAGGCAGCAAAGTGTTTGGCTACATCGGCCTCGGTAGCACCGGCAGCTAAAAACCAATCGCGGGCGCTGTGCGCGTTGCCCATGGTTTCCTGGGTAGTAAAAGTTTTTGACGCTATCAGGAACAAAGTAGTTTCGGGGTCAACAACCTTCAGCGTTTCGGCTATATGTGTGCCATCCACATTACTTACAAAATGCAGGTTGAGGTGGTTTTTGTAGGCTTTTAAAGCTTCGGTAACCATTACCGGGCCTAAATCAGAACCACCTATGCCTATGTTTACCACATCGGTAATAGGTTTGCCCGTATAGCCTTTCCATGTGCCGGATATAATAGCTTCGCTAAATTCCTTCATATGATCAAGCACCTTATTTACATCGGGCATAACATCCTTGCCATCTACGTAAATTGGGGTATTGCTGCGGTTTCGCAAAGCAATGTGCAGTACCGGGCGGCCTTCGGTAACATTAATGGTTTCGCCGGCAAACATGGCTTCTATTGCCTTATTTACTGAACATTCTTTGGCCAGTTGTATCAATAGGGCTATGGTTTCATCGTCGATGCGGTTTTTGGAATAATCCAGCAGGATCTCTTCAAACTGGATAGAGAATTTATTAAATCGCTGATCGTCAGCATCGAATAATTCTTTCAGACTTTTTGATACAATATCAATGTAATGGTCGGCTAAATATTTATAGCTCTGGGTGGTGGTGAAATCGATATTTGGCAACATAGTTGATGTGTTTTTGACAAAAGTAACAAGTTAATTGTTAGGTGGATATAAATTATCAAACTTACCAGGGAAATCGCGTTTAAAGTTTATAAGATTTATTTCGCGCAAAGACGCAGAGACGCAAAGTGATTTGCTTATTTTTCCTTTGCGTCTTAGCGACTTTGCGCGAAAAATCCAATAACTTGATACCATTGATGCCTGTATAGCACAATATAGTTGATCATGAAATCTTAAACGCGATTTCCCTGTCAAACTTACTATTCTCTGTGTTATTTTAACACTACACACATAGTGTTTGTTTTACACCTAAAAATTACGAAAATTCAAAAAATATTTGCAAATTGTTTTGATATTTAAAATTATTATTTGATATCTTTGTATTGTTGGTAATCAAATGAGTGATTTATCATCAATTTGTAAATTTCAGTATAAAATTGTTGCTACTATGTTTGGAAAACTTTTTTTGCTTGTAAAAAATAACGCCGGGATGGCTGTTGTTAACAACCCCTCAATTCCTGTAAAATACCATGAAAGTGTGCTTATTGAAGCATCGAGCGCTATCATAGAGGTATTAAAAGGACAAATGGAAAACGGTAAATTGAAAGATTTAGTGAAGTATTTCCGTTCGTCGGGTATTTACAATCAATCATTGGTATCCAGTATGGTTAGCAGGTTTGCCAACAGGCTCAATACTTTTTATCATATCGACCCTGAACAGGCCATGATCGCCTCAAAAGCATTGATCCCGGCTGTAATGACCGAGTTGGTAAAAGCTTCAAAAAGCGAGCAGGTTAAAGAATTTGGCCTTAAAAATATGCTTACCAAGCTAAATGGTGACCGTGCCGACTTAAGTTTGCTGGTTGACCGCGCTATGGTTGCTTAATATATTCATCTACCTTGTAAAAACGGGTCTGCATATTGCTAATACAATTTGCAGGCCTTTTTTATTTATGCCGATAATCTAATTGCATATATTTGCCACATGACTAAAGAACAGATTCAGGATTTAAGGGATAGAGCAGCTTCCCTGAGGAGGCATCTTTGACATCGACAAGAAATTAGAGCTACTAAAAGCTGAGCAGGAAATAACCATTGGTCCGCATTTTTGGGATCACCCGAAAGAGGCCGAAAAGGTACTGGCATCCATCAAAGTAAAAAAAGTTTGGACAGACGAGTTTCAAAAGGTATCGGCAATAATTGAAGATACCGGTGTGCTGTTTGAATTTTACCAGGGTGGCGATGCTACCGAGGCCGAAATGCTGGAGCAATATAACATAGCTATAAAAGCTGTGGAGGAGCTTGAATTTAAAAACATGCTCTCGGCCGAGGAAGATCAGTTTCATGCCGTACTGCAAATTACAGCAGGCGCAGGCGGCACCGAAAGCTGCGACTGGGCCGGCATGCTGATGCGTATGTATATTATGTGGGGCGAAAAGAACGGTTACAAAGTTACCGAGCAGGATTACCAGCCCGGTGATGTTGCCGGCGTAAAAACGGTAACCCTGCAGCTGGAAGGCGATTTTGCCTACGGCTACCTAAAAGGCGAAAACGGTGTGCACCGCCTGGTGCGCGTATCGCCATTTGATGCCAATGCCAAGCGCCATACTTCGTTTGCATCGGTTTATGTTTATCCGCTGGTTGATGATACCATCGAGATTGATATTAACCCTGCCGATATCGAGTTTGAAACCTTCCGCTCGGGCGGTGCAGGCGGACAAAACGTGAACAAGGTAGAAACTGCTGTACGTTTATACCACAAACCTTCAGGTATTATCATCAAAAACCAGGAGTCGCGTTCGCAATTGCAAAATAAGGATAATGCTATCCGGTTATTGAAATCGCAGTTGTACGAGGCCGAGATGCGCAAGCGCCTGGAAATAACCAATACCATTGAAGGCAACAAAAAGAAGATTGAGTGGGGGTCGCAAATCCGCAACTACGTGTTGCACCCTTACAAGCTGGTAAAAGATTTGCGTACAGATCATGAAACCTCGAACGCTGCGGCTGTGCTTGATGGCGAGCTTAATGAATTTTTAAAAGCTTACCTGATGGAATTTGGCGGGCCCAAGAGTTAAATGACAGCGGTTACAGGTAAAAGGAAAAGGGATTTTCGGCTGGTAGTATATCATTTGTTATCTGCAATCGCGGTTATCTATTTTACAACATCGGGAAGTTTTAAAAGTGGTCCCTGTACGCCAAATTTAGATGTCTTAGGTTTTTTTATAGCTACGGCAGCATCCATCGTATTAACATTTTATTCATTGGTGATGGTAGCCAGGAACAGGGAGAATAAATATTTTCTGTTCATTAATTTAGCAGCTATGCTGATATGGCTTTCAATTTTTTATTGGAATAGTTAATAAGATCTGTTAAAATTTACAGAAGCGATGGGCAAACGCTTATCGCTTTTTCTATGCTAACCAAATTCTAACCCGTAAATACCACATACTCGTTTTAGATTGATAACGATGCGCGGTAAATACATTTTTGTGATGTGATAATTAAATCATAAACTTAGAGCCTGTTTAAATTTTATTCAATAATAATTCTATGGGTATTAAACGCACGGATTTCGATTGATTAACGGTGATTTTGGCCGGAAATTCATTTTATAATAGGTATTGTCATCGCCAATATTT